>RCMY010002360.1_pt1 | contig 17176 bp, 21 predicted proteins | sample 2041341 | NCBI WGS metagenome assembly RCMY01 (sample SAMN09708234, study PRJNA481090) | Marine sediment metagenome, whole genome shotgun sequencing project. | reverse complement strand
ATAATCTCTTCAATATAAAAGTCTTGGGGTTCGTCAACGCAGCTAAATATGTGTACTTCATTCAGGCGACCGAATAAATTGTGCATATCACCCATTACGTCTTGGTATGCACCGGTTAAAAATATGCCTAGATAACATTTTTCATCTTTCTCTAATTCAGGTAAAGGCAACACGTTGCTAATCGCATGATCAACCACAAATTGATCTATTTTACCGTCGCTGTCACAGGTAATATCCACCAAAGAACAGTTTTTTACCGGCGCTTTATGCAAACCGGTTAGTGGCACTACTGGCAGCAGTTGGTCAATAGCCCAGCTGTCTACCGCCGATTGGAAAATAGAGAAATTACACAAGTATTGCGAGGACAAGGAAAAGTCTAATCCTTGCAAATCTTCAGGTACAAATTTAGCATGTTGATAATGAGCATGCACGTAGCGCATAATTTGCCAATACAGTGTTTCAATTTTACCTAACTCTTCAATACTCACAACGCGCAGCTTAAACGCTTGAGAAGCTTGCTCTTTCCACTGCGACGCATCGTTAAATGTTTCTTGAAAGTTCGAGTTGCTAGCTAAACTTAAATGCAGCTCACGCATATTTTTCAACAAAACATGCTCATTTTCAGTAGGGGATGTGTCTATATCAGTGCCTTCCGGTTTAATTTCGCCTACCACTTCGGTGATCACGCAGCTATGGTGCGCGGTTAATGCACGGCCGCTTTCAGACACAATATGAGGATGCGGAACACCTTCTAGATCACACATTTCACGCAAGCCATAAACCACATCGGCGACATATTCACGCAGGCTATAATTTCGCGATGAGTCATTGGTAGATTGGCTGCCATCGTAATCAATGCCTAAGCCGCCGCCTACATCTACATACTCTAATTTAAAGCCTAATTTGTGTAACTCGGCATAAATACGCGCACTTTCGTTTACGGCGTCTTTAATAGCACGAATATCGGGCAACTGACTGCCAATATGAAAATGCAATAATTTAAGCGTGTGTCCCATCCCTTCGGCTTCTAAATAACGAGCGGCTTTAATGACTTCTGAAATTGTTAGGCCAAATTTGGCTCTATCACCACTTGATCCCTGCCAGCGGCCCTGCCCTTTAGACTGCATTTTACTGCGTAAACCCACTATGGGCTCTATATCAAGCTCTTTGCTTAGCTTAACAAGCAACAAAAGTTCACTGAATTTTTCGATGACCACAACCACTTTTCGGCCAAGTTTACGACCTAACAATGCCAACCGAATAAATTCTTCGTCTTTATAGCCGTTCAAAATAGTCAATGAATTTTCATTAGTGTTATAGGCTAGTACAGCCAGCAACTCGGGCTTTGAACCCGCTTCAAGACCAAAGTCGTAAGGCGCGCCAGCATCAACTATTTCTTCTACCACTTCACGCATTTGGTTAACTTTAATGGGGTAAACGCCGTTATAGTTCCCATTGTAGTTAGCTTCTTTTATGACTTCGTTGAAGGTTTCATTTAAGCTAACAACTTGCGAACGTAAAACGTCGTGGAAACGCACAACAATAGGAAATTGAATTTTTTCTTCACGAACTTCACTCAGTAAGTCGGCAAAATCAATTTTAATTTCAGGCTGATTATTGTCTGGGATCACCTGAATATTGCCGTTATCACCAATTTTAAAATATCCGCCGCCCCAACTTGATACGCCATAAGTATGTTCGGCGTCGGCAATGGTCCAATTGTTAGACGGTGTTTTAGTTTCAACTTGGTTTTGTGAAGACTTTTTTTGCATGAAAAGATGAGCCCTAGAAGTGGTATAAAAATGATTATTAATATTAACACATTGATTATAACTTTCATGCACACTGGAAAACACTAAAATTTGCCCACCACCGATATATTTACAGAGCCTAAATATTATTTATCCTTACAATCTTCACTTTTAACTCATTGTTTTTATTTTTAATAATGCTATAACTAATGCTATATATTGGTAAATTTACATTAATATGTAGCGCTACTACTAGGGCAAAAGGGATATGCAATCAACCGACTTACCTATAAATGAGTTAACACAACAAACTCCATTTCGAGTTATGGTGGTCGATGATAACGAAATAGAGCTAAAGATTTATGCAAATGGTCTTGCTGAACATTTTACTATGATGTTTGCAAAGTCGTCTAAAGAAGCTTGGGATTTATTAAATCGAGCGCCCCTGCCTGATGCCATTATACTTGATATCATGATGCCCCACGAAGACGGACTCGCCTTTTGTGACCGTTTAAAAGAAAACCAATTTACCAAAGATATTCCGATAATTTTTATTTCCGCACTTAACGGCACGACCGTGAAAACTCAAGCCTTTGAAGTGGGTGGTGCTGATTTTGTGACGAAGCCGCCTGTCATCAGCGAATTGGTTGCGCGGATTAATCGCCACATTAATATTTACCATAAAACGAAACGTCTTGAGTCACTAATATACATAGATCCACTTACGCATTTACCAAACGCTAGCAAGTTTCGAGATGGGCTGAAACAAGAATGGTCAAGGTGCGCAAGATATTGGCATCATTTATCGCTATTACTTATTCGCATTGACAATATGGACACCTATAAAACGAATCACGGCAAAGACGAATACTACAGTTTAACGGCCAGTATTGCCGATGATTTATGTGCCATTGGCGGCAGACCTGGTGACTTATTTGCGTCATTAGGCAATGATGTGTTCGCATTACTGCTACCTGATTGCAGCACTAATGGCGCATCATTGAAAGCCAACGAAATAATGCAAAAATTTAAACATCCTAACTTTATTGTTAACCAGCAAGGTAGCGAGCCTAATATAAGTTGCACCATTGGCATTGCGGTTGCGGCGCCAGCAGGCGGAGGTAAGTCCGAACAATTGTTTCAGCAAGCCGATAACTTATTGTTTGAAGCACAAGAGCATGAAACGGGCAAAATACACAAAATTGAAGAAATATTAGGCGTCGATAACCTTAATCCAGAGCTTAAAAAGTAGCATAGCTTAATTTGCAGAGAATCCTTTTATATGTTCGCCGCATAGGGCGGTTCCAAATGAAATATCCTGATTAGCGGGCTTACCTAGTATAACGGGTAAATACCTTGTGTGCAGACCATTGGCGGGCCTAACTGATTGTATATTTTGGTTTGTAAAGAGTTCGCCTTTTCGAATATTTTTACTTGCATACAATGAGCGCCGTAGTGCTCTTGCACCTTCTTCACTAGGTTTTATATCATAGCCACTAACACCCAATGCTGAGTGTGCACGCCTACATTGCGTGACTAACTCGTTGAATTGCGCAGGTTCAAGTGAAAACGCAGCATCAACCGAACCATCGCTACGATCAATCGTAAAGTGTTTCTCTATAATAGCCGCACCAAGTGCTGTTGCAGTAAGCGCAGCGGTATTGTCAATAGTATGGTCGCTCAAACCAATTGGCACCGAAAAACGATTTTGCATGTCACTGATGGTGCGTAAATTACAGTCCTCTATAGGAGTAGGATAGCCGCTTATACAATGTAGCAGGGCTAATTGCGTACCTCCGGCATCTTCTACTGCTTGTACTGCCTCTTCTATTTCGTCAAGGGTCGCCATGCCGGTTGAAATAATGATAGGTTTTTTGGTTGCCGTGGCATTTTTGATTAAGCCAATGTCGGTAATCTCAAACGAAGCTATTTTATACGCTGGGGTATTTAACGATTCGAGTAAGTCAATTGCCGTAGTGTCAAAGGGCGATGAAAAAATAGGGATATTGTGAGACTTTGCCCGTTTAAATAAAGCCGGATGCCAATCCCAAGGGGTATGTGCCTCTTGATACAGATTGTGTAAAGTTCTGCCTGCCCACAAGCCTTTAGTGAGCGTAAATTCAGGCCCGTCATGATTAAGCGTAATGGTATCGGCGGTGTAGGTTTGAATTTTAATCGCATCTGCGCCTGTTGCCGCAGCACAGTCAATTAACTTTAGCGCTTGTTCCAAGCTGCCTTTGTGATTACCTGAAAGCTCAACGATAATATAGGGGCTATGAGTTCTGGATATTGGTCTGCCTGCAATTTCAAACGCAGGCATAAACTTTGTGTTTTGACGCATGTATGCTTCCTAACGCAACTTAACTCAACTTACCCATGTATTGTGAACAATGTTGGTAAGCATGTGAACATATGTTGAGCGGGATTATAACGACGACAATATACGAGTGACAATTCGGTCACAACCTTGAGTATCAATAAATTGACGCGCTTGTTCGCTCATGCTTTGTCTTTTGCATAAATCGAGCCATAATTCACTGGCTTGTGTGGCGATCGTATCGATCATGTTGGCGTTTTTAAGCCCAGCACAATCGTGAGCGGATTGATTATTAGCGCTCAATAATGCTGGATCTACGGCATTATAATCTCGTACGTCTTGCGCGTAATACCAACTTCCTTGCGCATTAGAATGTAAAGCCGCCTGCTGGTTGTCCGCACTTACTAACGCTATCGTAGGCGTTCCCATGCTTGCGAGTTCCCAAAGCGTGCCGCCTGCGGCAGAAATAGCCAAGCCAGCCTGCATCATATAAGGTGCGACATTTGCAGATTGTTGAATAATATTTAGCTGTTGATATTGCTGTGCTAATGCAGATAGCGCAGCAAAGGCAGAATTATTTAAACCTCCCAACAATAGCGTTATAGTAACCTTAGGCATTTTGGTAATTAATGCTTTGGCTAATGAGAATGACATGTTTTTTACATCTGCGCCGCCCAAGCTGACTAACACTTGCGAGCGCTCGTTTACAGGAATATAGTTTTGCTGTGCAAATTCTTGCCGCAACATAGTATAGGCGGGGCCTAAACATAATACCGCCGACTCTGTTCTGCATCTATATAGTTTGTCAGAAACAGTGCTTGAAGGGTTAACGATTAAGCCGCTTAGCAGTTTTTGATGGCTAATGTTGTCATCTACATTAACCAAAAACATATTGCTTTGGATGAATACCTGCCATTGTGCTTCGCTAATATAGTAATCATCAATAACGAGTACATCGGCGTTTAATGCTATTAGGCTTGCAGCACTGAAGTGGGCGGGTAAGCTAATATGTGCAAATCCTTCGCTAAGCAGGCGTTGCTGCAAGTATTCAGGGCACTGTTGACACGCAAAGGTCACCCTTATATTGCGCTGCAAACAACTCTGAGCTAACGCTAACAAGCGCATAATGTGCCCAGCACCTATTGTAGCTGAAGCGTTAGCGTAAAACACAAAGTGCGATTGTGCGGACATGTCAGTACTCTACTCTATGAATTGCCAATAATCGTTGAATTCGATTTCGGTCATACTCAACTATACCTTTGTAGACTACTCATGGCTATTCGCTGTAACTCGAAATAACGTCAAATAATTCTGAATCAATCGAATCTTGGCGTTGCTGATGATATGCATGACGCAAATCATCTAACATTTCATCAATATTTTTATCAGCTCTTTGCATCGCGGCTAAGCGACTCGCATTTTCACTGGCTAAAGATTCTGCACATGCTTGATACAATGAAACGAATAAATATTCGCGAAGTAAAGCACTTAGCGTGGCTTCTTCACCCCCTAAGGACTCAGGCAAATTATTATGTGGCCAAGACTGTTGCTGAAACTTCTGTTGCCAACTTGTATCTAGTGGCAGTAATCGACTACTAACGGGCTCATATTGACCGGGTAAATCTCCCGGACGTTGATGAAATAAATATAAAGCATTAACCGCATCGGCTTTCCAGTTACCCGTTGTTGTGCTTAACACTTCTGCAACCGTTGCGGTAATGGCACTCACTGAATTTGGCACATTAAAGTAGCCTTGCAATACTATATTGGTATCTTCCAAATGATCGCGCATGCGCTCACCAACGACCCACACCTTAAGATTACCTAGTAGGCTGGGTAATTTAGACCTTACAAATTCGAGTAAATTATCATTGAATTGCCCAACCAACCCCTGATCGGTACCAAATATCACGACTACCGTATCTTCGGGCGGTTTCTTTGAGTCTATATAGGGTAACAGCAGCTCTTGATGCTTAAGACACGCCACTATCCCCAATTCAACCGTTCGGTAATATTCATTCAGCGCTAACACCGCTCTTTCATATTGCGTTATGCTCGACGCCGATAGGGCTTTCATACTGCGCACTACCGCTTGCAGATCTTCGGCGCCATCTACGCGATTACGCAGTGCTTCAAGGCTATCAGTCATGGCTCTTTTCCAATGCTAGCTTAGCGTATAATGCTTGCTCTGCAGCATCCATATCTTCCAGTGGTACCTCATCAAAATGACCTTCAACTAATGCTTGTAACAGCGCAATCTGGGCATCAATGGGCACCAACTCGTGCTCGCCTTGATGCAAGCAAGCGCGGATCCTTTTACCACGCTCCAACTGTTTACGGGTAGATTCGTCTAGCCTTGTGCCAAAGCGTGCAAAGTTTTCTAGCTCTTCAAACTGCGCATAGGCCAATTTTAAGGTACCGGCTACTTTTCGATAATCTTTACGTTGCGCCTTACCACCCACTCGTGATACCGAGCGACCAACATCAACAGCGGGTAATATGCCAAGTTCAAATAATTTTGGCGATAAATACACCTGTCCATCGGTAATCGAAATTAGGTTAGTGGGAATATACGCCGACATATTTTGTGCTTCGGTTTCTATAATAGGTAGGGCGGTTAACGATCCACCGCCTAGTTCTGGTTTCAGATGCGTGGCGCGCTCAAGTAAACGAGAATGAATGTAGAAAATATCACCCGGAAAAGCTTCTCTGCCCGGTGGCCTGCGTAATAACAATGAAATTTCACGATATGCACGAGCATGATTGGTAAGATCATCATACACAATGAGCACTTCTTTGCCCTGCTCCATAAAGTACTCGGCAATACTGGTAGCGGCATAGGGCGCAATATAGGTTAAGCCCGGCGCGCTGTCACCCTCGGTGACCACAACGGTAGTATAGGCCATCGCGCCATGCTCTTCTAAATCGGCCACTACTTTAGCAACGGCGGCGGCGCGCTGACCAATCGCACAATAAATACATATCACGCCTTGATCGCGCTGATTAATAATAGCGTCTACCGCAATGGTTGTTTTACCGGTTTGACGATCGCCTAAAATCAATTCGCGTTGGCCGCGACCAATTGGCACCATGGCGTCTATTACTTTAATCCCGGTCTGAAGTGGATTTGATACTGGCGTGCGGTCTATAATAGGTGGCGCGGGGCGTTCAATAGGTAAGCGCTCGGTGGTTTCCAAAGGCCCTTTATTGTCGAGCACTCTACCCAATGGGTTAATCACTCTTCCCATAAGCTCATTGCCCACAGGCACATCCATTACCCGTCCTGTGCGCTCAACCTCGTCACCCGCTTGCAGTTTCCAATAGTCTCCTAGCAACACTACGCCTATTTCGTCGGGCATTAAATCAAAGGCAATGCCGTATAAATCACCCGGAAATTTAACCAGTTCTTCATATCCTACACCCGGCAAGCCACTCACTTTGGCAATACCGGTTGCGACGCTTTTAACCCTACCTATTTCAGTCGTATTAAGGGTCGCTTTGAAATCGTCACTAGCGGTGCGCACATCCTTAAATGCTTGGTCAACCATTTTATTTAACTCAAGTATTGTCATGTGACGACTCTCCGCTAAAGCGCAATTTACTATCGATTAAACTTTGAATGCTAGCGTCTAAATCAGACAAATAGGCCGCTATATTCCAACTTAACTTATGGCCATTGCCAACGAGTTCTATACCGCCAATTAAATCGGTATCGATCATAAATTTGAGCGAAGTTTGGGCGCCTAGTGTCCTTTGAATCGCTTCTTTCAGAAACATTTTTTGTTCGTCCGAAAAATCAAAGGCACTTCGTACAATCACTTCATTATGCGATCCTTCTACGGTTTGCTTAAATTGCTCTCGCTCCTTTGGCGTCATTGTTTCAAGACGCTGCATGAACACCTTAACAATCTGCATTTCAAGTTCACTATCAGACAGTTCGGTCAATGCTCGGCGAGCCACATTCAGCACTTCCAAGCGGGTGCGCTGATTAATCGCTTGGTCCAATGCGTGTTGCTCATTTTTCAAGGCTTGTAACCACTGGCCTCTTTGAGTAGCAACATCCTTAGCGGCTCTATCTAGCAACTGCTTTTGCTGGGCTGCCGCTTTGCTTTTGACGTCCTCAAACAAAACCGTTTTTTCTGTTTCAAACGCGGCATTTTTTTGCGTTAACGTAGACTGCTGCTCGGCGGCCTCTTCTTGACTCGCCTTGGTTTCTTTGAGCAAGGTCGAAATTCGCTGCTCTCGGGCATCAATTGCATCTAACACCGGTTTGTATAAAAATCGTTTCAGCAGCCACATTAAAATCAGAAAGTTAAGGATCTGTGCAACAATAGTAAACCAGTCAAATAACACGATTAACCTCCAACTGCTTTTTCAATCGCATAATTCCAAAACGGGTTGGCAAAAATTAGAATCATCGCCACCACGAAGCAGTAAATCGCCACCGACTCAACCATCGCCAATCCAACGAAAAGTGTTCGGGTAATAGTGGGCGAAGCATCAGGCTGCTGCGCCAGCGCTCCTAAAGCAGTGGCAACCGCTTTCCCTTGCCCAAGTGCTGGTCCAATGCCGCCAATGGCGATTGTTAAACCGGCGGTGATAATTGAAAAAATTGCGATATATGTCAAGCTGTCCATATGAACTCCCTATTGGTAATTTTAAATGCTTATAAACTCAAGCGGCATCTTTGCTGGTAGTAGCAGCAGCAATATAAACCGTGGCCAAAATACTAAAAATATATGCTTGCACAACACCCGTTATTAAATGCAGCAAGTTCATTAATACGGGGAAAATAAAAGGGGTTATCATTAGCAAAATGGCTAAAATCATGGCACCACTCATCACGTTTCCAAACAAACGAATCGCTAGTGCCAACGTACGTGATACCTCACTGATAATCGTAAACGGCAACATCACCACAGTTGGCTTTATGTAAGTTTTCAGATAATCAGAAATGCCTTGTTCGCGAATACCGAAAAATGGCACCGCCAAAAAGACAGAAAACGCGAGCGCAGCGGTAGTCGACAATGAACCCGTTGGCGGCTCATACCACGGCAACACTCCCAGTAAATTTGAGACCAAAATAAATAGAAACAGAGTGCCAATAAAAGGCATATACTGGCGCGACTTCTTTAAACCAATTTCTTCAATTTGGCTTTTAAGCGCCAGCACAATTACTTCTAGCACGTTTTGCCAGCGCGGAATTTGTAGGCCGTTATTTAGCTTGCGAGTTATCAGCCAAGCACTGCCCGTCATTAGCAGCATAATCACCCACGTTGTCACAATGGTTAAATTTAAATTAATCGCGCCCCATTGCCAAAAAATGATCTCATCGGAGCTAAGATGCATGACCTTGCTCCTTAGCTGAATCGCTTAAAACTTTCGGAGTAATGCGGATCAAGACAACTCGCGCCAACACAAATCCAAGCATAGCTATGGGCAAGTGCTGCCACTCGCCTATTTTAGTAATAGCATAAAAGCCAGATAACGCGACCGCCATTCGTAGCAAAAAACTCAGCACAAACCAAACCGCAGGTGTTTTCGCCTTTAGGCCTTTGTGCACTGTAAGCCAAAGTCCACCAAAGAAAAATACGCCCAATATAGCGCCGGCAATAAATGCTAAAATTAGTGTTTCAATCATCGCTTGCGTCCTCATCCTTATGCATATCACTATCCTCTTTAGACACCCAGTGCCAAGCACTCAAGCAGCCAATCAATAAACCTACAATTAACAAATTCAGCGTCCAACTCACGGTACTCACGTAATGCTTATCGAGCCAAAAGCCAAGTACTAAGCCTAACAAGGTGGGCACCGTAACCGACCATCCGACAATACCCATAGTACCTAAGCCCATCCACACCGAGCGTCCCGGTTTTCGCAGTAATTTCAGCTTGCGCGAGGCCTTCGCTTCAACATTCTTTGCAAATTTATCGTTATTGTCTTTATCCATTGCTCACTCCTCAGTCAATTGGCCAGTAGTGTTAAATACGCCCCTTACTTAGTGCGGATGAAGATCGTTGAAACCTCGCATAAAACCACTTTCCAAACGGGCGAGTACCGCTCGGACTTCTCGCTCTTGTTCTTGTAGTTTTAAAAACTCATTCGTAACCGTCAACTTTAACTGCTCTAAATCACTGTCGGCATGAGCATTACGTACCGATACCCGTACCTGTTTCCCCACTTTTACTAACACGCCTTCATCTACCGCTATATAGGCGGGTTTAGCATCTTTTAAGGTATACGTGAGAATACCAGGCTCGAGTATTGCCACACAGTCTAAACGATTAGGCAACAAGCCATAAGCCCCTTGGGGTGTTTCTAACACTATACTCGTAACTGCAGCGTACTGCGCAAACACGGCCGACGGGAGCAATACCTGTAGCTGCATTATCTCTTCAGTCACGCTTGGCCTCGTCGATGGTACTAATCATATACAGCGCACTTTCCGGATAATCACTAAATTCATCATTTAGAATACGTTCACAACCGTCTAGCGTATCTTCTAAGCTCACTGTGGTGCCCGTCATGCCGCTAAATTGTCCAGTGGTATAAAAAGGTTGTGTTAAAAACCGCTCAAGCTGACGAGCCCGCGAAACCACTTTGCGATCAATTTGCGAAAGCTGCTCAAGCCCCAACATAGCAATAATATCTTTTAAATCTTCATATTGCGCTAGCGTACGACGCACCGACTGCGCCAGATCGTAATGACGATGACCGACAACACTTGCGGTTAGCATTTTTGAATGCGATTGTAAGGGGTCAACAGCCGGATATAAGCCTTCACTGGCGCGCTTGCGCGACAACGCAATAGAGGCAGATAAATGCGAAAAAGTATGCACGGCCGCTGGATCGGTAAAGTCATCTGCGGGCACATAAACCGCTTGAATAGAGGTAATAGCACCCGCTTCTGTATTGGCAATGCGCTCTTGCAACTGGGCAAGCTCGGTGCTTAAGGTTGGCTGATAGCCTAGCCGTGATGGCATTTGCCCTAATAAGCCGGAAACTTCTGAGCCTGCCTGAATAAAGCGGAAAATATTGTCAATTAACAACAATACGTCTTTGCGTTCATCATCGCGAAAGTACTCGGCCATGGTTAGCGCGGCATGTCCTACTCTAAACCGGCTACCGGGTAATTCGTTCATTTGCCCGAACAACATCACCATATTGGGGAGTACGCCTGCTTCACCCATTTCACGGTGCAATTCTTCACCTTCACGGCAGCGCTCTCCAATTCCACAAAAAATACTGGTGCCATTGTGGTGACCCACCATGTTGTGGATCATTTCAGTGAGCAATACCGTTTTGCCAACACCCGCACCGCCGAACAAACCCGTTTTACCGCCTCGTTCTAGCGGTACTAGCAGATCAATCACTTTAATACCGGTGATAAATACTTCTGTTTTTGTCGAACGCGTTGATAACGGCGGTGGTGCATTGTGCGCAGAGCGCCACTCAACATCTTTGGGCGCGGGCAGTCCGTCTATAGCATTGCCAAATACGTCAAACATTCGAGATAAAATATTCGGACCAACAGGCACTAACAACGGGCCACCGGTATCTTCAACCGGCATTCCTCGCGCTAAACCCGAAGTGGGTGTTAACGCCACCGCTCGCACCAGCTTATCACTTAGCTGAGTACGCACTTCTAAAATGACTTCTGAGTTAGGTCCTGTTTTTAGCAAATTACGCACGGCAGGTAAAGATTCAGAAAAGCCGATGTCGACCACACTTCCTCGCACCGCAATTACTTTGCCAGTCATGGGTTTGCTTATTGTTTCGGGTTTACGAGTCTTAAATAAATTATCGTCCATAATCACAAATTACTTTCCTCAATGACTATTCAACGACTATAATAACCGTAATCGGCCTATATATCGTTGATGTGCATCAAGCATACACGCCTTATCTACCGAAAGCTTTTGAAAGAAGGGGATTTGATGACTTCCTTTAAAGTATCCCCTCTTTAATTAACACATGTATTTACATAGCAGCAACAGTTGCGGGTACTGACATATCCTTTATACCATCATTATCTGAATCAATCTCTATGCCGACATCAGAAGCACCATCTGGATTAAACAACCAAAAACTAGTCGCGTGTTTGCCAAATTTACGAATAATATTGTCCAAGTTGCCAGTGACGTTAGGTAGAGTTACAAATGAGCGAGGTCTTACGGCGGTGTATCCGTCTGAAAACTGATCCATCCAGTAAAAGGTGACCTTATTATCAATTTTTTCCACGCGCAGCAAAATAGAATGAATTGCGGCGCTTATTGCCCCACCGAAAAAATGTGAGCCATTCGGCAAGTTTAGTACCTTCTGCCTCAGAACATCTTCTATTTTGTCAACACAAGTACCGTCTTCCAATGCCCACTGCTTGCCTTTTATTTGCCTAAATAGTATTTCCTGAAACGCAATATCTTCATGGACTAGCGCTCGAAAAACGCGGTCAATGGTATTTAAGCGGCCTTCTTCTAATCCGCGTCGGTTTTCTTTTCTTCTGGCTCGTCTAAAAAAAGACTTGTGAAAAGCGCCTCTAAAGCCGAAGTCTTTACCATACAGCGCGCCAAGGCCAACATAGACGGCTCGCATGCAGCCTCCTCTTTTGGTTGGGCGAACGGCTGTTTCATACTGCTTACCTAGTTCTCTTACTGCATCTTCACTAAATATATTACTCATAATAAGCTTCCTTTCTTGTTTAACTTCAGTTTTCTAAACTGAAGCGTGATAGATGAGGCGAAATAGACAATATCGTCTATTTCCCCCCATACTGACTGTTTGAATTAATAGCAATTTATCAAAGCAAACTAGTTAACCAGTGCGGTCATTAAGGTTTTGGTGTCATGTTCAAGTTCACCAAGATATTCCATTAATTCGCCTAACTCCTCTTTGTCGAGTTTGTCATCATCTGATAAGGCTTTATTCATGATTTCTGAGATAGATAAGAAATCAATCATATTGTCGACCGCTTCATATAATTGAGCGTCATTCGCCTTTTTTAAGCCCGCAACTAATAGATCATCTACATCATCATCTTGCAAGGCTTTGCCCACTGCTTGATTCGCGACTCGCATGCCTATGCCTGTCATCACTTCGTCAATTTCGTTACTCGTAAGATTGCTCATTACAAAACCTCCGTAGATAATTTGGCCAGAGTGGCCCCTGCAACAGGACCCGCAAAAGCGGTTCCGCCGGTTGCTACACCCGCAATAATCGCTCTTTTTAGGAGTTTTCTTCCGTGTCTTTTGGCTGTGTTAGTAGCGCCTCTTACAACACCTCTACCCACTCGGCTTGCTTTTCTTTTAGCCTTGTTTGCCATTCTTTTAACTTTGCTGAATAAGCCCATGATTATTTTCCTTGTGTATTAAACTAAATTAAAATTTACTTCCTTATTTGTGCATCAAGTCAAATGTTTATAAGTCTGTCCTGAAAATCACGTTATTACCTTAGCCTTGATATATAGTCGTTGTGAAATTGATTTTTCTAATTGCCTCATAAGAAGAATTAATCAACAGTTAAACTCAGGCAAAAGTAAGTTGTTATTAGTAGGGGATTAATAAGGAATGCTCATTTCTGGATAAGCTTAAGAGACTTATACTGAGAGATATTGACTTGTGTTGTCGATAATAGACTTAAGTACCCTATGCTGAAAACGCGTAAGATATTGACCTTCAAGGTAGTAAACGACAACCGGATTGCTTACAGCAATAGGATGTTCGGCTATTCTAATTTCTGACATATCTGCAATAAGATGACGCGAAGCAACAGCTTGACCTAAGCCAAGCCTTACACCATCGATAATCCCATAAATATTGTCATAAAAGCAGCGATGAAGTGCCAGTTTATTCTGGCCTTGCTTTTGAAAAAATTGATAAGACGTCATATCCTTTTCATCATGGTCAAGAAAGGGTAAGTTTGTATCAGTATTCGCAAAGTGCTGAATATGGACAATGCTTTCATCACCCACTTTTACGCTTGCTAAATTAGGGATAATTCGATTGTAATCCATTAGGATAAAATCGGCTTCACCCGATTTGAGCATTGCCGGTAGCTCACGCATTTCGCGACAAAAAAATTCAACTTGCAGATTAGGATATTCAATAATAAGAGGCTTTAACGCAGGAATTATGCAAGAACGTAAAATAGAGCTATAAGTGGCCACTCTGATAATGCCGCACGACGTTGAAGCTTGATATCCAGAAATTTCTTCAAGAATATCCTGTTCCATATTCGTCACGTTGCGTACATAACCTAATAGAATTTGGCCTGCGGTTGTAAGCGTGACGCCTTTGTCTCCTCGTATAAAAAGCGTTGTTTCAATTTCTTGCTCAAGCTTAAGAATACGTTGTGACAAAGCCGATTGCGTAATACATAGTTTATCAGCGGCGCGGTGAAAATTTTTACAAATAGCCACTTGATGAAAGGCGAGTAATCGATCTTTGTTAAGCGTTCTCATATTCTCTCACTTATAAAATGATTCAGAAAAAATGATTCAGAAACAACGAAACTTACTTTTATTCTTTTTTGTAAATACTGCAAAGAATAGGTGTTTACACGGCTAACACTATGCACCATTTCACTACAATATGCATTTATCCCTTTAATGTGAACTTACGGGAGCAATGCGTGACTTTCTGAATTTCACGCCACCAGAGGCCTAGCCGCAACCGGGCCTAAGCATTTGGTCCATAACGCGTTAACAGGTACTCAACTTCATCAGGGAAGTGAGAGGCAACATTCTCACGCCAAAAACAAGTGCCACTTCGGCACGCTGACTTGAGTTTTAATTGTTTCAGAGTATACTGCGATGTATTAAGAGGAGATATACACTATGGCTACGACATCAGCACCTCGAATTACGGCGCGTGTAGATTATGATACACAAGTATTGCTTACTCAAGCGGCTGCTTTATCAGGTATGTCGAGTATTAACTCATTTGTACTTAGCGCAGCTGTAGAAAAAGCTAAACGTCTTATTGAGCAAGAGCACCGTATTGAACTGACCGACCAAGATACCAAAAAGTTAATGGCTATATTAGATAAGCCAGCAAGCGCTAACGAAAATCTATCACGAGCGTTTAATAAGCATAATGTTTGAATATGCGTACGATATTATTAGACAAACATGTTCATAATAGTCAAACTTTTGATTCTGGCGTAAACGCCCTTAACGACTATCTTAAGTTAGTAGCGAGTCAACAAGGGGTGAAGGATAATGCAAGAACCTATGTCCTTAACGATCCAGATAGACCAGACGCAATCATTGGTTTTTATGCACTAACAATGTCTACCTTAATACTGCACAGATTACCGACAAAACTTCAAAAGAAACATCAATCGGCTCAAACTGCAGGCTTAATTGCGCGTATGGCTATCGACAAGAGGTATCAAGGCAAAGGCATTGGCGAGCGCTTGCTTGTAGATGCGCTGAAAAGACTACTCAGTGCTAGCAATGAAGTTGGATTTCCATTGGTTGTTGTTGATGCAAAGCATAGTGCAGTAGCGTTTTACGAAAAATATGGATTTACCGCCTTTTTAGACCAAAACAATAAGTTATACATGACAGTAGCTGACATTCGTCTTAGCGCGAAATAATAGTGACGTGACGCCCCTAGATGAAATAAAATACTCAGTGCGCAGGTCTGGTATTTATTCGAAACCACAATTTTTTTGATTAATAAAGAGGACACCATGAGTAAGTATCAAAAATCAGAAGATAACATTTCAAACCTAACGGCAGAACAATTCAGAGTGACTCAACAAAACGGCACCGAGCATCCTGGCACCGGCGAACTACTGAATAATACGTCGCCTGGTATTTACGTTGACGTTGTTTCTGGGGAGCCTTTATTCGCATCATCTACAAAATATGAATCAGGTTGCGGTTGGCCAAGCTTTACCAAAGCGATAGATCCGGTCAATATAAACGAAATTTCTGATACCACACTTGGCATGACCCGCACCGAGGTGCGCTCTACCCATGGTGACAGTCACTTGGGGCACGTATTTCCAGATGGCCCTAAAGATAAAGGGGGTCTGCGTTATTGTATTAATTCTGCTTCATTGCGCTTTGTCCCCAAAGATGAAATGACAAACCAAGGATATGAAGACTATTTAGATCAAGTTGAGGATATTTCTTAATGGCAAATGAACGTGCAGTATTGGCTGGTGGCTGTTTTTGGGGCATGCAAGATCTTATTCGTAAGCGTCCTGGTGTTATTTCCACCGGTGTGGGTTACACCGGTGGTGATGTAGAAAATGCGACTTACCGCAATCATGGTACGCATGCAGAAGGTATTGAAATATTGTTTGATAATGAGGTTATTAGTTATCGACAAATTTTGGAGTTTTTCTTTCAAATACATGATCCGAGCACTAAGAATAGACAAGGAAACGACACTGGAATGTCGTATCGCTCAGCCATTTATTATGTGTCTGATGAACAAAAAGATGAAGCATTGCGAACCATCGCAGACGTAGACGCATCAGGAATATGGCCGGGCAAAGTGGTGACTGAAGTAGAACCGGCAGGTGATTTTTGGGAAGCAGAGCCTGAACATCAAGACTATTTGGAAACCCGTCCCAATGGCTACACTTGCCACTTTCCTAGACCTGACTGGACACTTCCAGTAAGTAAGTAATTACATTGACCAAGCAAGCTTCTGACTTTCAGGAGCTTGTATTACACGGGTACAAGATCGATACAATCTATCGGACAAACCGCAACACAGGTCGGCTTATCATAATAGCCGATGTATTCGGTGCATAAATCGGCGGCAACTTGATAATGCGTGTCGCCCATGCTAATTGCATCATTTGGGCATTCTGGCACGCACATATCACAGTTAATGCAACTCACTTCAATAACGGCCGGCATGCTTACACCGCCTTCGCTAAATCAGTGTTTTGTGCAACTGCCGTAACCTGCTTAATTAGCATGGCAAATGTTAAATCAATTTGCTGGGGTACCTGTACCTTTAACTGATAGCACGAGCCTGGTGCAATGAGTACATCGTTTTCTTTTGCATCTTTTAGGCCTTTTAAGGTAAAGCTAAAGTTTCCGCTAGGACTCATTAACAACAGCATGTCTCCCACCAAGAAACGATT
>RCMY010002359.1_pt1 | contig 17180 bp, 15 predicted proteins | sample 2041341 | NCBI WGS metagenome assembly RCMY01 (sample SAMN09708234, study PRJNA481090) | Marine sediment metagenome, whole genome shotgun sequencing project. | reverse complement strand
GCAGACCCGCACGAGGTCGAAAGCTGGTTTGAAGCGCCGCTCGAATTCCTGCTAGATCCCAAGAACCGCACCGTTCATGAAGGAACATGGAACGGGCGCAAGCGGCATTATTACGAAATCTACTGGCAGAATTATCGTATCTGGGGAATTACTGCAGGGATTTTGAACAATCTCGGAAAAAGGCTAGGCTGGTAACCATGAAAATGCCACCGGCAGAATGGACGAAAAGACGCGGGCTCGCGGCACTGATCGCGGCACTGGATGACAAGGCGCGTTTTGTCGGGGGGGCTGTGCGTGACACCCTGTTGGGGCTTGAGGTAAAGGATGTGGATATTGCCACACCGTTGCTACCCGAGGACGTGATGGAGCGCCTTACGGCAGCGTCGATCAAGGTCATTCCCACTGGCATCGCGCATGGTACGGTCACCGCCGTTCTACCCGACGGACCGATCGAGATCACGACCCTTCGCCGCGATGTTTCCACTGACGGGCGGCGAGCGACGGTGGCGTTTAGCGATGATTGGAATGAAGATGCGGCGCGGAGGGATTTCACGATCAACGCGCTGTTCGCCGATCCGCTGACGCTGGAAGTTTTCGATTATTTCGGTGGGCTGGAAGATCTAGAAAATCTCCAAATCCGCTTCATCGGTTCGGCTGCGGAGCGGATTGCCGAAGACCATCTGCGAATCATGCGCTACTTCCGTTTTCTGGCCCGCTTCGGCAAACAGCAGGTTGATGACAAGGGGCTCGCGGCCTGCACTGCGGCAGCGGCGAAACTTGAAACGCTTTCCCGTGAGCGGGTGGCGGATGAGCTTTTGAAGCTGCTCCAAACCGAAGATCCGCGATTTGCGGTGAGCCAGATGCTCCACGCAGGGATTTTTGAACATATCGTCGAGGAGATCGACAAGGATACAGAAACTGTGTTCAGCAGACTCGTCGAACGCGAGCAGCAACTACACATAGCACCAGTCGCGATCCGGCGATTGGTGGCGCTGCTTCCCAAAGATCCAGAGAAAGCGAACCACATTGCCAAGAGCCTGAAGCTATCCAAGAAACTTCAGAAGGCCATTGGTGAACGGCTTTTGCCGACATCGGGTGTCGAGGAAGAGAAGGCCGCTCTCGCCAACATTCGCGTTTTTGCCTATTACACAAATCTAGACGCCGCCCGCGATGTCGCCCTGCTGTTCGCCGAAGAGACTGCCCTGCCCGATATGCTGGCACAGCTCAAAGACTGGCAGCCCCCGACCTTTCCGCTGACCGGCGGCTATTTGATCAATCAGGGCCTTAAGCCAGGTCCGGTCGTCGCGGCAACTTTGGCGAAAATTGAAGCAGCATGGATCGCGCACGGATTTCCGGATGACAAATGGGTCCGGAAATTTGTCGATGATCTGGACTTGACCCTTTTGGCAGGAACCGGAAAGCCGCTAGAGACATGATTGATATTTGCGGCGGAAAAACCAATCCAGACAGACACCGAAGCAGGAGAGACAGAAAATGACAGACAATGCGGAGAAGAAGGACTTGGTCGAGTTGATCACCTCGCCGCGCAGCAATGAGTCTACCCATTGCACGGCGGCAGACTATGACCGGCTCTATCGGGAAAGCATCAGTGACCCGGACGGCTTCTGGTCCCGAGAGGCAAAGCGTCTCGATTGGCAGACCATGCCGACGAAAATATCCAACGCATCCTTCGATCCCGTGTCGATAAAATGGTATGAAGACGGCATATTGAACATTTGCCATAACGCGGTGGACCGCCATGTTGCTGCGGGCAAGGGTGATGTTACCGCCCTGATCTTCGAGCCCGATGATCCGCGCTCTCCCGGACGCACGATCAGCTATGCCCAACTGCAAGCAGAAGTGATCAAAATGGCCAACTGCCTCAAGAAACTGGGCGTCGGCAAGGGTGACCGGGTGACCATCTATATGCCAATGATCCCCGAGGGCGCGATCGCGATGCTGGCCTGCGCCCGTATCGGTGCGATTCACAGCGTGGTCTTTGGCGGCTTCTCCCCTGATGCACTGGCAGGCCGGATCGAGGATTGCGAGAGCAGGTTCGTAATCTGTGCAGACGGCGGATTGCGCGGCGGTAAGCCGGTCCCGCTCAAGACCAATGTCGACGAAGCGCTGACCCGCGACGGTGCGGATGTCGATGCCGTGCTGGTGATCAATCACACCGACACCGCAGTGGATATGACCGAAGGCCGCGATCACTGGTATCATGAAATCTCAACCGACGTTCCCGCAGATTGTCCCTGTGAGCCGATGAACGCGGAAGACCCGCTTTTCATTCTCTACACGTCCGGCTCGACCGGCAAACCCAAAGGCGTACTCCACACCATCGGCGGCTACGCGGTCTGGGTGGCAACGACCTTCCATTATGCGTTCGACTATAAACCGGGCGAAGTTTTCTGGTGCTCGGCCGATATCGGCTGGGTCACCGGGCACAGCTATATCGTCTATGGTCCGCTGCTGAACGGCGCGACCGAGATCATGTTCGAGGGCATTCCCAACTATCCCGATTTCGGCCGCTTCTGGGAAGTCGTCGCCAAGCATAAGGTCAATATCTTCTATACCGCGCCGACCGCTATCCGCGCCCTGATGCGCGAAGGGGACGGCCCGGTCAAAGCGCATGACCGGTCATCGATCCGGCTGCTCGGTACTGTCGGCGAACCGATCAATCCGGAAGCTTGGCTCTGGTATTATAATGTGGTCGGCGAAGGCAAATCACCGATAATCGATACCTGGTGGCAGACCGAAACCGGCGGCGTGATGATCACCACCCTGCCCGGCGCGCATGGCATGAAACCGGGCAGCGCGGGCAAACCGTTTTTCGGCGTGCAGCCGGAACTGGTCGACGGCGATGGCAAAATACTGGAAGGATCGACGGACGGGAATCTGTGCATCACCGCCAGCTGGCCGGGACAGGCGCGCAGCGTCTACGGCGACCATGAGCGTTTCATCCAGACCTATTTCAGCACCTACAAGGGCAAATATTTCACCGGCGACGGCTGCAAGCGGGATGCGGACGATTATTACTGGATCACCGGCCGGGTAGATGATGTCATCAATGTCTCGGGTCACCGCATGGGCACGGCTGAGGTGGAAAGTGCGCTAGTTTCGCATCCCAAGGTCGCCGAGGCGGCGGTGGTCGGCTATCCCCATGATCTCAAGGGACAGGGAATCTACTGCTATGTCACCCTGAATGCCGGCGTGAATACATCCGACGAACTGATCGCAGAACTGCGCGGTCACGTTCGCAAAGAAATCGGTCCGATCGCCACACCCGACCATTTGCACCTGACGCCAGCGCTGCCCAAAACCCGCTCCGGCAAGATCATGCGGCGCATCTTGCGCAAGATCGCCGAGAATGAACATGGCGCGCTGGGCGACACATCAACGCTCGCTGACCCGAGCGTGGTCGATGCGCTGGTGGAGGGCCGATTGAATAAATAGATCCGTTTACCTGCGAAGGCAGGTATCCATCTCCAGTCGGTTCCGCTTGGCACATCTGGGAGATGGGCCCCTGCCTTCGCAGGGGAACCCGGCTTCAACTAGCTATCGAAGCCAACAAACACAGCGGCCTCGTCGACAGTCTTTCGCGTCGACACCACTGCGTTTGCCGGAAAACTTTCGTCCGGCCAGCCCAGCGCTATGCTTTTCATGATCACTTGGTCATCGGCAATCCCGGCGTGCTCGCGGACCACGGGCGATTGCATGATGCCCTGGCTGTTAATGACGGTGCCGAGACCGCGCGACCATGCCGCGTTCACCAGCGCAGTTGCCACGGCGCCGCAGTCGAATGGTGTATCGTCGCTTCCGTCCACCGCGCGATCATAGGTGATGATGACGCATACCGGCGCATCAAATTGCCGGAAGCCCCGCATAACCCAGTCCTGCCGCGCAGGCTTGTCATCGCGTTCGATCCCCATCGCGGAAAAAAGCTGCTTCGCCACGCCAATTTGCCGATCGCGATGCAGGCCTGCAAAGGCTGGACCAGTGCGAAACTCGCGCGACTGCGGCACGCCGGCCAACATACGTTCGGTGTTGCCCGCGCGGATTTTTTCCAGCGGCTCGCCCGTGATGACATAGAAACTCCACGGCTGCGTATTCATCGACGATGGCGCGCGCATCGCTAGGCCAAGAACCTCTTCGATGAGTTCTCTTGCAACTGGTTCGCGCCTGTATCCGCGTATGCTGCGGCGGCCGAGTACAACTTCGTCAAACTGCATGAGTGGCTCCATTTACAAATATCTGTCGCTGGCTAGCGGACAAATGACACTATGCAAACCCCGCTTTCATCCGTCGTTAGATTGTAGGCTGCCTATGCCGTGAAACCGATGCTCTATTTGGGTGCATAGCAGCGATAATCTGTTAAGCCAGAACCCATGAAAGACCATTTTGAACGCCACAAACAGCCCTGGACCAGCGAAGAGATCCAAAAGCTTCATGCCTTTGCAAAAAAGGGAATGACGCTCAAAGCGATTGCCAAGGCCCTGACCCGCAGTGAAGAGTCGATCAGGACGCGTGCCAAATTGGACAAGCTGAAAATCGCGAAAAAGCGTTGAACCAATCCCGCTAGGCTCAGCTTGGCTTCAGGCGTGCTTTCCGATTCACCGCCTGACCATTAGCGAGCGTCTATGCGGGCAGTCCGAACACCATGGATGCTCAGGTAAATACCCGTCGCAACAATTGCGACAAGATTTGAGATCATGAACGCCGCCGTAACGGCCTCATGTCCGAGTATCGGGATGAAATCACGCACGACGATGGTCACCCCAACAAACAACGAGGCAAATACTCCCCACCCTGCAATTAACCGAGGTATCAAAGCTGATTTGAGAAACAGGTAGAAGAAGCCCGCCATAGCGAAGCTCGAAAGTACGAGCCCCAGATGGAATGATGTATAGTTCGAGGTCGCTTGCAAGCCTGCCAGCATCAGACGTTGCGTTTCATTGGCGATATTCTGATAGGCGGAATCACCGGCAATTTCAGCCGCATTCAAGGCAAACATCGCACCAAGTAACGAAAATATGGCTGCGGTAATACTAACCAACAGACACCAGGCGGCCAATAGCTGACCCGATTTGCGGAGCAGAAGAAAAAGGCCGATGCTAACGAGTCCATCCAAGGCAAAGGTCAGCGCCGCGATATAGGCCTTGGCCCTTAAGCGTAACTCGGCTTCCAGCATATTTTGAGCGGTTGCTTTGACATCCGCCGTCAAATTGATGTCGATACCCTCGGCGATCAGAAATGCCGAAGAGAAGCCGATGACGAGCGTGGCCAATATCGACCAGCCAACCCATCGTCCAAGCGTTCGCGGGTTAAAATTTTCCACGGATTGCATTCGCGACCTTTCGTTCCATTGACTTTAGTGTCTTATATACACAATACACCTATGTCAATGTCGCTGGTTGCTTCTGCGTCCTTCGCGCACATCGGAAATGTTCATCATATCCGCTACTAGGCTCTCGGCACCCTGATCTTGTCGACCAGCCAGCCGATTTCCTTTGGCGGAGCGCGAGTGAATTTCGCGACGACAATAGCAACCGCGAAATTGAACAACATGCCGATGACGCCAATGCCCTCCGGCGAAATTCCAAATAGCCAGTTGGCCTCGACATTGCTCTCCGGCGACCAGAGCTTGAACCATCCGATATAGAGAAAGGTGAAGGTCAGGCCGGTCAACATTCCGGCAATCGCGCCTTCGCGGTTCATCCGTTTGGAGAATATGCCCATGAAGATAGCGGGAAAGAGCGATGCGGCGGCGAGGCCAAAGGCGAAGGCGACCACCTGAGCGACCCAGCCGGGCGGGTAGATGCCGAGATAACCAGCAACGACTATTGCCGCGGTAGCGGCGAGGCGCGCGGCGAGAAGCTCACCTTTCTCGGTAATCTCGGGCCGGAAGGTCTGTTTGAGCAGATCATGGCTGATCGAGGATGAGATCACGAGCAGCAATCCGGCTGCTGTCGATAGCGCAGCCGCCAGTCCACCCGCAGCGACCAGCGCGATAACCCATCCGGGCAGATTGGCAATCTCCGGATTGGCGAGCACCATGATATCGCGGTCGACATAGACCTCGTTGACATTGTCATCCGCGGCCGCATTGGCAAGAGTCCGCTCGCCATTGGTGCCGGTGTTTTCGGCAAATTCCGGTGCACCTTTGAACGCGTCGCCCTTGCCCAGCTGCATCTTCCCGTCGCCATTTTTGTCGCGCCAGGCGATCAGGTCATTGCTTTCCCAGTTCTTGAACCATTCGGGGGCCTGAGCATATTCGACATTGTTCACGCTATCGATGAAGTTGAGCCGGGCAAAGGCACCAACTGCCGGTGCGGTCGTGTAGAGCAGGGCGATGAAAACCAGCGCCCAGCCCGCCGACTTGCGGGCATCCGATGCCTTGGGCACGGTGAAGAAACGGACAATCACATGCGGCAGGCCGGCTGTCCCGATCATCAGCGCAGCGGTGATGCAGAACACGTCGATCATCGACTTGCTGCCATCGGTATAGGCACCGAAACCCATGTCCTGCAGCACCAGATCCAGTTTCTGCAGTACATAGAGTCCGGAGCCATCATTGACCGTCGACCCCAGCCCCAGTTGCGGCACCGGATTGCCGGTGACCAGAAAGCTGATGAAAAAGGCGGGCACCATATAGGCGAAGATCAGCACGCAATATTGCGCGACCTGCGTATAGGTAATGCCCTTCATCCCGCCGAGCACCGCGTAGACAAATACAATGCCCATGCCGATGATGACGCCGAGATTGATCGGCACATCGAGAAAGCGGGAAAAGACGATTCCGACCCCGCGCATCTGACCGGCTATATAGGTGAAGCTGATAAAGATCAGGCAGATGACCGCCACCACCCGGGCGGCTCTGGAATAATAGCGCGTGCCGATGAAGTCGGGGACCGTATACTGACCGAATTTTCTGAGATAGGGCGCGAGCAGCAGCGCGAGCATAACATAGCCACCGGTCCAGCCCATCAGATAGACCGATCCATCATAGCCGGAAAAAGCGATGATCCCGGCCATCGAAATGAAACTGGCCGCCGACATCCAGTCGGCCGCGGTCGCCATGCCGTTGACCACCGGATGGATCCCGCCGCCGGCAATATAAAATTCCTTGGTCGAACCCGCCCGCGACGTGATCGCGATTCCGATATACAGCGCAAAGGACAGGCCTACGAATAGATAGATGAGTGTCTGGGTTGTCATCAGCCGCGCTCAGTCATCAAGATCATACTGGCGTTCGATCCGTTTCATCCGAATGCTGTAAAAGACGATCAGCAGGATGAAGAAATAGATCGCGCCCTGCTGCGCGAACCAAAAACCGAGCGGGTAGCCGCCGATAGAAAATTGATCGAGAAAGTCGCGGAAAATGATCCCGGCACCAAAAGAAACGACGAACCAGATCGTCATCAGGGTCCAGAGCAACCGGATATTCTGCGACCAATAAGCCTTTTCCGTCTCGCTGGTTTCCGGTCCTGCAGTGTCCTGATCGGACGCATCTGGACTGTTGTCGGACATGCTGGCCTCCCCCTTTTGGCACTGTCGGTCAAACTAGGGGGCGAGGCGGGATTGCGCAAACAAGTTTTGATAATGCGATTGTGCCGGTGGCTGAGCCGGCTTGCTACTATTGGCTAGTGCACCGCATCATTCGGAGCCGCTATAGAAATCCTTGATCGCAGCAACAAAGTAGCTTCATCGTACATCTTGGGATTTTGATGTGCACGAGCGCTCAGCTGGGCGCCATCCACGAGTGCAAGACAAGCGTTCGCTTCTTCGTCAGGATCACCGATATCAGCTATACTGCCGTCCAGCAGACCAAGTTCAAATATATTGGTGAGCCATTCTATATTGGCCCGATGGAAAACCGTGAGATCATCGACAATTTCTGCCTGCAAGCTCTGTTGGTCAATATTGAGGGCGATCGCCAGACAGATCGATTCTCCCTCTTCAACGAGGGATCTCGTTTCCGCCAAATAGGCCATCAAACGATCACCTGCGAGAATTTCTGTGCTTGCAGTGTGATCCAGAAACGAGATTATCCGATCGGAGAAACGCCTGAATATTGCTGCTATCAGATCCGACTTTGACGAGAAGTGATAATATATGCTCGATTTGCGAATCCCGACATCACGAGCGATTTGATCGAGGCTGAAGCCGTTATAGCCTCTTTTTCTGACTGCATGTTCAGCAGTATCCATGATCGCCAGCTTCGTACTCATCCGGGCCACATAGCACCCCGATTGGATCATGTAAAACGTCGTTTTTCTCTTTAATTTCTTGAGTATAGATGCGAATGTTGGTTGACTACCGATCGATCGGTAGATACGGATTCAAGAGTCCAGTGTAAAGTAAGGGGCGAGTATGAATGAACCTGACAACTCGATTTTTTTTGATGACCGAATTTGCAATCCAACTGATAGCTCTCTCGAACGAATGAAAATCTTTAGCTCAAATACCGGGTTGGATGAGGGTCGTAATATTGATCCGCTGACAACGGCTGCAATATTGTTGAAAAGCCGCGCTGTACGATTGGAACAATTCCGGGTCGGCGAGCCGGATATCGATGATATTTCCTGGCACATCCTGCTTGATTTGATGGTTTCAATGAACACGGGAGAACCGGTCACAGTGCATGATCTTGCGATCACACACGATTTGGCGATGAACACGACGTCCAGATATGTCGAATATTTGAGCGGTATCGGGCTTGTTGACAAGAATATCGATGCCGAGACCGGGGAATTGGGGCCATTAAAATTAACCGCATCCGGCAATGCTTTGGCCAGTGACGCCCTTAAAAAAATCGGTCACGAACTGATGAATTTCTGACCGCGTTTTTCGTTAAAAACTAGGCGGCTTTTATCGTCTCGACCGCCCTGTCGATATCCGCGATCTGGCAAAGCTCCACAATTGCTATATCAACATGAATCGCCGCTATGCTCGCGTTGATAGAATCGAGTTGCGATAGAATCTGCTCAAGCCCGTCAATTGATTCTCGCAAGGTCTCTTTGTCACTGCTCATAGGTTTAGAAAATTCTTCCTGCTATAGGTTGTGCGACCAAACTCTACAGTGTTCAATTGACTCCTCTTCTTCAAAAAAGTCAACTATTTCTGTATAGTCAGCGGAAGCAGGGACAAATTTTTACAAATTACAGAGTATCCCAATGAATTGGCTGCTCCCGAACGGCAACCTCAATCGAACTTACCGCTCTTCGGGAACCCGGTCGGTGGCAATCGTCCTGCCGCACCGCGTGCCACCCGCCACATGGTCAGGTCATTTTCCGTCCGCGTACGGCCGCTGTCACCGCCCATCGCCCAGCTCAGGCCATCCTCGTCGTCAAACACGGTCGCGTCGGACAGTCCGCCATCTTTATAGCGTTGCAACATGACGCCCTGCCCCTTGGTCATTTCTGGCATCTCGCTGAGAGAAAAGACAACCAGCTTGCGATTTTCTCCAATGGCCGCGACGCGATTTGCACCTTTCGGAATTTTCCGCACAACCGATAACCGCGCGTCGCCCTTTAGATTGACGACCTGCCGGCCCTTCTTGGTTTCCGCAACCACATCGGCAATATTGCAGATAAACCCGCGTCCCCAGGTGGAGGCGACCAGCAGTTTCGCTTTCATGTCCGCAACCATCAGCGCAATCGGCTCGGCGTCCGCGTCGAGATCAACCATTGACCCGACCGGCTCGCCAAAACCGCGGGCGCCGGGTAGCTTGTCCGCACCGAGCGTGTAGAATCGCCCGTTGTCGCAGCACATCAGCAGTTTGTCAGTGGTCTGCGCGTGAAAGGCGTATTTAGGACCATCGCCCTCCTTGAATTTGAAGCTGTCCGGTGCGGAGAGATCTGCATGCCCCTTCATCGCCTTGATCCAGCCGCGCTGCGACATGATGACGGTGACAGGTTCTTTCTCGATAAAGGCTTCCAGCGAGATTTCCTTCGCGGGGGCCGCCTCGATCAGTATCGTGCGCCGTTTGCCCAATGCGGTATCCTCGGCGTAGAGCTTGCGGAGATCAGCGAGATCTTTTTTGAGCCTTGTCTTCTGGCGTGCGGGACTTTCAATGAGTTTTTCCAACCCTTCGCGTTCGGCGAGCAGCTTGTCGCGCTCGCTGCGCAGTTCCATTTCTTCCAGCTTGCGCAGGCTGCGCAGGCGCATATTGAGGATTGCTTCGGCCTGACGGTCGGTCAGCTTGAACTCGTCCATCAGCATCGGCTTGGGTTCATCGAAATTGCGAATAATCTCGATCACGCGGTCGAGATTGAGATAGGCAATGATATAGCCTTCGAGCAGCTCCAGCCGGCTGTCGATCTTGTCGAGCCTGTGCTGCGAACGGCGGACCAGCACTTCAATTTGATGGACGATCCAGTGTTTTAACACTTCGCTGATGCCCATCACCTTGGGGACCCGGTCCTTGTCGAGCACATTCATATTGAGCGAGAAACGATTTTCCAGATCAGACATCCGGAACAGCGCATTCATCAAATCCTCGGGGTCGACCGCCCGGCTTTTCGGTTCCAATATGATCCGGACCTGCTCGTCGGATTCATCGCGGATATCGGCAAGAATAGGCAGTTTCTTGTCGGCAATGATCTGGGCGATCTGCTCGATCAGCTTGCCCTTTTGCACCTGATAGGGAATTTCGGTGATGACAATCTGCCAGGCACCGCGCCCTTCGGCGTCTTCCTTCTCCCACTTGCAGCGCACCCGCATGGCGCCGCGTCCGCTTTCATAGGCCGCATCGATAACCGATTTGGGATCAACCAGCGTGCCGCCGGTTGCGAGGTCGGGGCCACGCACGATCGCCATGATCTCGGCATGTTCGGCTTTGGGAGAATCGATCAGCAACGTCGCGGCATCGATAATCTCGGCGACATTGTGTGACGGGATACTGGTCGCCATGCCTACCGCAATACCGCTTGCGCCATTGGCGAGCAGGTTGGGGAACAGTCCGGGCATCACTTCCGGCTCTTCGTCTTCGCCATTATAGGTCGGTTTGAAATCAACCGTGCCTTCGTCCAGGCCGTGCATCAGCTCGATGGCCGTACGGGTCATCCGGGCCTCGGTGTACCGATAGGCCGCGGCATTATCGCCGTCGATATTGCCGAAATTTCCCTGCCCGTCGACCAGCGGGTAGCGCAGCGAGAAAGTCTGGGCGAGGCGGACCATCGCGTCATAGACGGACTGATCGCCGTGCGGGTGATATTTACCGATAACATCGCCGACAACCCGGGCGCATTTCTTGTAACCCTGCGACGGATCGAGCTTGAGCATCCGCATCGCCCATAACAGGCGGCGATGCACGGGTTTCAGACCATCGCGCAGATCGGGCAGCGACCGCGCGGTGATCGTCGACATGGCGTAGATCAGGTAGCGTTCGGACAGCGCCGCATCAAACGGGGCCTCGACTATCGCGTCAAATTCATCTTCGGGAGCCGCTTCGGGCGCATCGGTTACATCACTCATGACCGACGCGATAGCAGGGTGGATTCACGGTTGGTAGGGGGAAAGTGCTCAAGCGGTGTTGAACCGCTGTTCCCCGGCGAAGGCCGGGGTCCATCTCGTGAACGTTAGTCAACTTACAAGATAAATGAAGCGCACGAAATCGAGTTCACGCGACAAACTACCCGCGCGACCAAACCACCAGGCAGGAGATGGGCCCCCGCCTTCGCCGGGGAACCAAGTGCCAAATCATGAAACCGTCACAGTCCGCTCGCTACGATAATAGAGAAACGCAAACCAAAGCGCGGCCCCACCGAGAAGGTGCCAGACCGCATGACCCTGCATCAAGCTGTCGGGACTGCAAAGCTGGCCGCGCTGGTCAAGATTCCAGATCGTGAACGCGACGATATTTGCGACAAGCCCGGCAACATAATAGCTCGCCCGGACCTGCAGCCGCAGGGGTCTTGCAAAGCCGAGTTCAAGGATAATCGCGGCCAGCAGGATGACAGCGAAGAGCCAGCGGCGGACTTCGGGCAGCGCGTAGAGGATTGCGACAAGAATGATGCAGAGCAAGGCATAATAGACCATCGCCCGACGATCGGCGATGCCCCGCCATTTCGTGATCGCATAGATCAGGAAAAAGCCGCTGACCAGATACATGCCGAGCACGTCAAAAAACTGCCCCCACAAGGTGAGCGTCGCGTGGAGCAGGACCGATCCAACCCCGGTAATGATCGCGGCCACCCCCAATATACTGGCGGCCAGCGGCGGAAAGGCCGACATCCAGTCGCGCGACCGGGCCAGCAGGATCATCAGAAAGCCGACAAAAACAAAGCCGAAGGAGGAAAAGCTGTTGGCAGGCTGCAACAGAAACGAGCCGGTTCTGGGCATTTCGCAGAAACATCTGGTTTCTGTGCACGTCGCCGGGGCGAAACGCGACCAGTCGGGGCCGAAGAGCATGAGCAAAGCAATGGTTATCGCCGCCGATGCTGCTGTTAGCACCAGCGCGAAAAACAGCTTTCCGGACATTTTTGTCATTGAGTCAGCCACTCTTCCGGCAGTTCCAATCCTTCCCGTTCATTGTCCCAGATAATCCCCATTATCCACCAGCGACCATTGGGCTTGCCATCATCCCCCATAGCATCATTCCAAAGGTGAATCATATTCACTCCGCAGAACTGGATTTCGGGGTGATCAGGCGTTTCGCGGGCTTCATAGGCTGAATAGGCATGCGCCACCTGGCCAAACACATCGACTTTGCGGCCAATCTCGATCTCGTAAAATGATCTGCCTTCGAGCAGCGGTATCGTTGCCTCGACAAATTCATCAAAGCTGAAGGGATATGCGACCGGCTTGCCATCCTCGATCCGTGTGCGAACCATCACACAACGCGGATGGTAGATGTCCCGGTCGCGCTCCCAATCCTGTCCACCCGGCGGACCGGAGATACAGTCGTAGAGCGTTTCGAGAATATCATCGATGGTGGCATATTTGGTCATTATAATCTCTTCTCTGGCCCAAAGTATCCAGAAAGCTTAAACCAAGTCATGGGGTTTCTTCAGTTGAATATCCGCCCCTATGCTCCATTCATCTCTCGCCATGCACGTTTTGTCGTTGACTATGTGATGATATATCAATATTCCTACCCGTTCCCCTGAGGAGAGGAGCTGGTTTTATGCGTGTTTCCCCCATCGTCGCCGCGACATTTTTTGTGCTGGCTTCCTGTAGCAGTGGTAGCGAAAACGAAGCTGCTTTCGATGTGGTCGAAAGCATGTCGGAAGATGGCGGGATCGTCGCAGAGACTGCGGCCCAGAAAGCCACACCGTCTGAAACTGGCGAGGGTTCGGCCGAAATCCCCGTATCGGTGCCCCAAATTGCCTATAGCTATGAATATGGCTTCCGGATTCCCGCCGCCGAAATCCCCAATGCACAACAGGCGCATATTGCCCTGTGCGAAAAACGCGGCCCAAATGTCTGCCGGGTGCTCAATATGGAGAATAGTGGCGGTGAAGGGGATTACGCAATAGGAATGCTGCATCTCGAAGTCGCTGCCAAGCAAGCCCGCGATTTCGGTGCACAGCTCGCGCAGGCGGCCGATGAATTTGGCGGCAGCCAGATTGCGGCTTCAATCAGTGGAGAAGACTTGTCGAAGCAGATCGTGGATACCGAGGCTCGCCTCCGAAGCCGGGAGATTCTTTCCCAGAGACTGACGGAATTGCTGCGGACCAAAAGCGGCTCGGTGAAGGAACTGGTGGAGGCTGAACGCGCGGTCACCCAGGTCAATGAAGAGATTGATCAGGCGCGAAGCTGGCTGAAGGAAATGCGCGGACGCGTGTCATACAGCAAAATCATCGTAAGTTATGAATCTGGTGCGCCCGGCGCAGGCGGGTTCATGCGACCAGTCCGCGAAGCTTTGGGTGGCGTGGCGTCGACATTGGGCTATTCGGTCGGGGCTGCCATCGGCTTTTTCGCCGTAACCTTGCCTTGGATACTGATCTTTGGCTTGGCGATCTACCTGCGCCGTCGGTTCAAATCTGCCAACCGCACATTTTGGGGACGCCTGATAGAGGACTACGCGCCTGCGGACGATTGATTGCGCCGCCGATCAGTTTGGCATATAGGCATAGTTCAACGCCCCGGTTCAATCGAGATCGCATGATTCGGTTTGCCGGGGCATGATTTTTTGTCGCACTCTTTGCCAAGTGGAAACCAGCAATGTCCCGTCGTCGCCAAATCTATGAAGGCAAGGCCAAGATTCTTTACGAAGGTCCGGAGCCCGGCACCATCATTCAATATTTCAAGGATGACGCCACCGCTTTCAATGCAGAGAAAAAGGGCACGATCAACGGCAAGGGCGTGATCAATAATCGCATCAGCGAACATATTTTCACATTGCTAGGTCATATCGGCATCCCCAGCCACTTCATCCGCCGCCTCAATATGCGCGAACAGCTCGTCAAGCAGGTCGAGATTGTTCCGATTGAAGTGATTGTCCGCAACGTCGCCGCCGGCTCTCTTTCCAAGCGTCTCGGTATTGAGGAGGGCACGCCGCTTCCTCACACGTTGCTGGAATATTGCTACAAGGATGATGCGCTCGGTGATCCGCTGGTCGCTGAAGAACATATCGCCTGCTTCGGCTGGGCAAGTCAGGAGGAAATGCAGGATATTTCAGCCATGGCTATCCGGATCAACGATTTCATGGCCGGGATGTTCGCCGGGATCGGCATCAGACTGGTTGATTTCAAACTCGAGTTCGGCAGAATTTTCGAAGGCGATTTTTCGCGGATAATCCTTGCCGACGAGATAAGCCCTGACGGTTGCCGTCTTTGGGATATCAAGACCAACGAAAAGCTCGACAAAGACCGGTTCCGCCGTGATCTGGGCGGAGAAGCCGAAGCTTATCAGGAAGTTGCCCGTCGTCTGGGCCTTTTCCCGGAAGGCGAGAGCGAGGTGCTAGACCTCAATAGTGAACGAAAGAAGCGCGGAAAGTAACCATAGTTTTTCGGGCCGTGGTTAGGTGATCATGCGATTAACCCCGTCAAGGGGGCGGCAATATCCCGTGAATATCGCTTATGGTTTACGCGAATTTAACCATTGAAATGATAGCACCGCCCTCATGTGGAACTCATGTGAGGAATATTTCCGATGCGCTTACTAATTTTGCTCGCCACGACAACCATGCTCGCCGCTTGCGGCGGAGCCGGTCCCCAAACAGCTGGTGGTAGCGCGCCGCCAACCGGGAGCGGGGGCACAGGTGGTGGTGGCGGTGGTACTGGCGGCGGAGCGACCCACACATTTGTCGACCCGACCGAGCCCAAGACCTATAAGGCCGTTGGTGGCTCTCACAGCTATAACTACACAGTGGAGGCCGCCGGTGATCCGGGTGCCGGGCAAGGCAGCCAGTTGTATCAGGGCGATGCCACGACCGTCCGCAACAGCGCTCTGACGATCGCCTATAATCCGCGCGACGCGATTTTTGACGTTAGCTTCACCAATAACTTGGCAGGAACGTCGGCCATCAGCCGCTTCCAGGATCCCTTGCACCGCACCGATTTCGGCGGGTTGGTCGAACCACAAATTGGCACACCCAATCTTGGAGCGACCCAATTCGGCGTTCAGGGCATGAATTATCTGGAATCGGGATCGTCCAATAATCTGACCAGAGCGATTCCAGGCGAATTTGCATTCGGTCTCGTCGACCCCGGTCAGGGCGGCAGCTATGACGTCACAACATTTTTCTATCAAACGCCGGGAACCGAGACGAATTATGTTTCCTTCGCCGGTTATTTGCGGAACAAAGCATCGGTCAGCAATATAACCATCACCAATCCGGACGACTCGACAACCGAATTTCTCAGGCAAAACAGTCAGTTTGAACGTGGTGCTTTTGCCTTTGGTGAAATTACCCCGAACGATCAGGTACCGACGACCGGCACCGGCACTTTCGAAGGCACGATGCTCGCGTCCATGGTTTTCAATGACCAGCCGGATACACTGGGTAATTTCGATACCTATTTCCAGTGGATCGCCGGCCGTGCGACGACCAATGTAGATTTTGGAGCGAATACTTTCTCGCTTTCGCTTGACGGTACGGTTGGAGCGCCGCTTTTCGATGGCACAAGCCGTCAGCATAGTGTGCTTGAAAACGCTCTTTTCCGGGCCAATGGTGCAGGCAGTATCAACCTGGTGACCGCAGGCGGGTTTTTTGGCCAGTTTGACGAGGCATGGTTCGTCAATCCAAGCGGCGGTCGTCTGGATATGGTCATTGCCGGATCGAGCATTGATGGTGCGTTTTATGGCCCCAATGGCGTCGAACTGGGTGGCGGCTACCGAATTGTCGGCGGTACGCCGGACGAACGGATCGATATTCTCGGAACTTTTGTCGGCAAGAAACCCTAGAGGGTAGCTGTGTCTCATTCCGCCATTCTGGTTAAAGCCACAGCTGTAACTTTCGCCGTCGCTGGAGCATCGGGAGCGGCATCGGCGGAAACAGCCTTGCCATTTGCTTCGGACGCGATAGCCGAAGTTGCGGCTGTCGCCGCGCCGGTCTGCGATGCGGCTGGACAATGTCATGTGCGGGTGACGCCCAAGCAGCTTTTGTCCAAGGCTGAGTCGCTGATTCATGCCAAACAATATCAAGCAGCTTTGCCGTTGGTTGAGGCATTGGGACAGGTTCCCGAACTGCAAATGCAGCAACGGTTTCTGGCCGGGTATATCGCCATCGAGACGGGTGATATGGACGGCGCGATCAAGAAATTTCGATCGATTCTGGATGACAATCCGGGACAGACCCGTGTACGGTTGGAACTGGCCAGAGCCTATTTGATGACCGGCAAGGAGGCGAATGCGGACTATCATTTCCGCCTCGCGCAGAATGATGACAATCTCCCCGATGAAATCGCCCAAACCATTCGCAATACGCGCAGTATCTTGCGCGATCAGCGGGTCTGGCGGTTCAGTTTCGATTTCGGCTTTGCGCCGGACACCAATATCAATGGCGCCACCAATGCCGAAACAATTGACATCAACTTCGGCCCGATCAAACTACCCCTGCGACTGGATGAGAATGCACGCGAGCGTTCCGGGATCGGTCAAACGGCAGGCTTTTCCGGCGGTGTCCGCGTAAAAGCCAATGACCGGCTCGCCTTGTTGCTCGATGCCGATAGCAAAATCATCAACTACAAAGGCGAGGAGGCAGACGATATTGTTGTTCAGGTTGCCGCCGG
>RCMY010002358.1_pt1 | contig 17181 bp, 10 predicted proteins | sample 2041341 | NCBI WGS metagenome assembly RCMY01 (sample SAMN09708234, study PRJNA481090) | Marine sediment metagenome, whole genome shotgun sequencing project. | reverse complement strand
TTGGCATCGTAACTATTTGCATTGAACTTGATCAAGATCTGTTTTCCAAAGGTGGCATTCGTCTCAGCATATATCTTAGCTTCGGTTACGGCCAAACTCGGATGGTTCGATTCCGGCAGTTCAATGGTAATTTGGATACCTGGGTCGATTTTCGGGAAAGCCTGAATATTGTTCTTAAAATATAAATCGTATACCCCCGACGGAATGTCCTCCCGAACAAACGATATTGAGCCATCTCCATTTAATTGATCGCTATAACTATAATAACCGCTTCCTCCCTTTTTTAGTTCGATATGCGATGAATAATCCAAAACCGCAGTGTCGACATGGGAGCTGTGCGGAAAAAAAAGATGGTCGCCCGAAATCGTCAGCTGCTCCCCTTTCGTAATTGTAGTTTTGTTTATCGACGTAATAACAGGCGGTTTCCCTATCATAACGTTTATAGGATTGTTGTCCGCATTCAATAAAGGGTATAGATATTCCTTATCATCCAATTTTATTACCAATTCGAAATCTGCACCATCCATCGGTGTCGAACCGGTAGGATTGGGCATAGTAAAACTAGCTTTGTCCCATGAAGGGTTCAGTTCAACGTTTGCAAATTCGTAATCTAGCCAATTTTGTCTCAAAAAGAAACTGTATTCATTGAATCTTGCCCTGTTCAAGAAAAGGTCGGCATAAAACTTTTCCCCGGGGATCAATAGGGTTTCGTGCGACAACCCTATGCCTGTTCCGCTTTCGCTATATTGATGCAACGCTTTAAAGTTCGGATCACCTTGATCCAAGGTAAAACCATCGCTTAAATCCTCATTGTCATGTTCGATGGCTATCTTAAATCGATAGAGGTCATTTTTATAGGAATCCGGCAACAAAAAAGTTACCCTATTTGTATCATAGTCTATATTTTGAAGGGGAAGAGGCGCAACTAGCGTACCATCGGGAGTTATCAACGATACTTTAATACTATCTTGAACAGGATTAAGGCTATTGGTCGTAAATGAAACGGCATCGCCGGGCAGTTTTCCACGATAGTCGATGCCAAGAATCCCTTCTATCTTCACTTGTTCAAGAGAATTGTCCACGATTACCAGATAGTTTCTTGAGGAGCCGTCCTCTGCGGTAACCGTATAGGAAACCGGTTCTGAATAATCCAAGGTTTCCCCTGAAGTCGGTTCAACTACCGCTTTTTCGTGGATGCTTATCAACGATGTGAGTGCTTTTATCGGGCTTAGGTAAGGCACTTTGTAAAGGATCGTATCTTGATCGGTACGCACTTCGTTTTTCAAAATATAAATGGCCTTGCCTTCCGCCAGATTAGTAAAGCCCATCGACATTGAATTTTGAGAATTTGTAGTCGAAATAACCGCTTTGTACTCTCTTGTCGTCTTATTTTCAGCAGTTACCGTATAGACAACAGTAGCACTGAAGTTTTGTTTAGAGCCCGAAGCGGGTGATACCGTTGCTTTTACAGATGCCTTGATTTCGGGGGCTAAATTGCTAAGATCCGCATTTGACGGTAATACATAAATAACGGAATCGTTTCTGATAGTTGCCTCGTGAACGGTACCGTCGTGAGTTATTTTGAAAGTGCTTATAGCTTTTTGGTCGCTCAGGTTTTCCGGACTTAGTTTTGGTTTTGGGCTATCGGGCGAATCGGAATCCTTTGAGCAGGAAAAAACACTAATAATCAAATAGGCAAATAGTAAACTCTTTTTCATGGGAACCATTAAGTGATTCTAGTACAACGCCAAAAACGTGGTATTATTTTGTTTCGATTTCACCAGATTAGGCCATTACATCGCTGTTAAATGAACCACCTTGATACAAGCATACGAGGTGTCAAATTCCAAAAAACAAATTCAAAATTCAAAAAAAAGGTAAAACGATACAGAAATGGGGGAATTAAACCCAAAGAGATTAAATATCTTTATAGCTCTTAAAGGAGAGGCCATCACAACCAAAAAAAGTAAACCAATGAACTATCTCTTAAAAAACTATGCCTGTATATTTCTATTTCTTTGCAGCCTATCTTGCTTAGGTCAGACGCAAAAACTGGATAGCCTGCTTTTAGATTTTTACGACCATCCCGAACATATACTGGTTGCTGCGCATCGGGCCGCACATCATGATTACCCCGAAAACTCCCTAGCGGCTATAAAAGAAAGTATACGGCTCGGTGTCGATATCATAGAAATCGACGTGAGACTGAGTAAAGATGGTGAATTCGTTCTTATGCACGATGGAACCGTCGATAGGACGACCAATGGCTCCGGAAATGTAAGTGATTTGGATTTTTCCGACTTGAGGGCGTTGCGCCTTGTCCATGACGTGGAAATCACCGGCGAACGAATACCGACCTTCGAGGAACTGTTGAAGGCCACCAAAGGACAAATCCTAATCGATGTAGACTTTAAGGTAGATGGCCTGCCCGCAGCTAAAAAAGCCTATGCACAGATCGAAAAACAGGGTATGGAAAGGCAAATTCTTTTCTATATCTATGACAACTACCCACTCATTCCGTTGTTACGCGATATGAATACGGATATAGAAATTATGCCACGCGCCTATTCACGCAAAGACGTCCGAAAAATCTTAAAGATCGATGGCATCGATATCATTCATGTGGATGAAAGTTTTTACAAAAAACGGACCATGCGGAAAATTATTAGAGCGGGTTCACGGGTGTGGATCAACGCCTTGGGAAAATACGACGAAATGGAACGGCAAAAAGAAGGTACGGGATTCGATCTGCTTTTGGAAAAAAAATACAGCAACGTCATACAGACCGATCTGCCCAAAGAACTACTTTCCTATCTCAAGGAACACGAACTGCGTCGTTAACCATCAAGAGCTAGTGTCAAGTCAATCTTCCTTGACAAAATCCTTTTTTAATCGGGTCGGACTGTCCGGCACTTTGTTGATCAATCGCTTTTTACCGTTTTTCTTGATGAGGTCAAAGGCATCGTAAAGGTTTCCCGTGGGGGTGTAAGCCCCGTATTTTATGGCATCCTTGGAAACTGTTATTATTTGAAAGAGCTGGGTAAACTCGCCTCGCCTTACCATCCATTCCTGCTCTTCGGACTCGTACATTTTTGGTCCGCTGACGGAAACGGCATAGATGGTTCCGGCATCCCTTACCGTAGTAAGGCCTTTGCCCTTGTTCTCGGCATATCCCCTGGCATAGGTATGATCGTGCCCCTGCAAGACCAGATCGACCTCATATTTGTCGATCAAGGGTTTAAGGGCTTCCCTCAACTCCCAATTATCCCTACCCTCGACCGTGGAAAAAATAGGATAGTGCATCGTGATGACCGTCCATTTTTTGGTGTTGGCCGCTAGAACGGAATCCAGCCATTTGGTTTGGGCGGTGCGAGCCTCTAAGTGCTCGTCGAAACCTTCCGCATCGATGGAAATCAATTTCATGTCTTGATAGTCGATGGCGTAACAAGTTTCCTTCAGGTCTTCTGTAGGTCCGTTTTCGGGCAATGTAAACTGCGGGCGCCACAATGAAGATAGGACACCATCGCGGTACTCGTGATTGCCGGGCGTCATCATACTGGGGACGGTAGCGTGGATAAAACTGCCCGCATAAAACCATTCGCCCCATTCCAGGTTCGCATCCCTATCGTTGATCAAATCGCCTGCGTGCAACATAAAATCCACTTCTGGAAATTGCTTGTAAGAATTTCGAATCACCCTAGACCACAGCGATTTTACATTATTCTGAGCATCCCCAAAATAGATAAAACTGAAGGGCTCTTCCATATCGGTACCTGCCGTTGTAAGCTGAAACCACTCGCTCCAATAGTTATTGTCTTCCGAATCGTTTCCTACTCTATAGATATACGTGGTTCGGGGTTGCAGATCGTGTACTTCGGCAGAGTGATAGGCCGCCTTTACCAAAGGCTCTTTCCGGTTTTGGTTTTCGAAGAGTTGTGTTTTGGCATCGATCTTTTGAACGCTGCCAAGCAAGAATTCGGGGCCATCGGTAGCCATGGCAACCTCTACAACACCATAATCCACTTGCTGGTCGGTACGCCAGTTGACCGCAAAACTATGGGCGGGGTCAACGGTCAGGTTGGCTATAATGCGATCAGGGGTTTTGGACGGAAACATCAGTTTGTGGCCAGCTACAGAATCATATTCGGTGTAATGGCTATGACCGTGATGTTCGGTTAGGGTCGGTTCTTGTGCAGTCAATGCAAAAGTCAATACCACTACAAGTACTAAGGTTGCTATACTTCTTTGGGTTTTCATGATTTGATTCCTTTGGTTTCAAAAATTATTTTCTATTATCTAAATCCACGCGTTTTCCTAATTTATCGCTTTCTTTCAATTTTTCGATGACGATCATATTGTTTATGGCATCCCCTAAACCTACCGGAACCTTTTTATTCTCTAGGATAGCGCGTGAAAAAGCATCTGTCTGTAAGGTATATTGATCACATATTTCAAATGCTATCAAGGTTCTTTTATCTTGTTTGACCAAACTAATTTTTGCGGGTTGGTCTTTCGGGGGATTAAATGGGATTTCAAAAGTTATGCTTCCTTCCGTTCCAAAAATTTGGACCTGTTGATTTTCGGCCAATAGTGTGGCGCAAAAAAAGGAAGAACTTCCTTCCTCGAATTCGAGTATGCCCGAGGCTAAAGTATCTACTTTGAATTTGGGATGATATTCGATGTTCGCCAATACGTTTTTAGGCTCCGCACCGAACAAATATCGGGATATTGAAATGGGATAGCATCCAATATCCATCAAACTTCCGCCTCCTAACGGTTTACTGTTTACAATGCTATTCGGATCATCATCATAAAATGAAAAAGAGGACTGAATTGTTTTCAACTTCCCAATTTCACCGGTATCCACTAGTTGCTTTGTCTTAATCCACTGCGGATGAAACCTGTACATAAACGCTTCCATCACCTTCAGCTTCGGATATTTCTTTGATTCCTCCAATAATTCCCGGACCTCTATACTGCTCAAAGCAATAGGTTTCTCTACGAGTACATGTTTACCGGCCCTTAACGCCTTAATGGCCCATTTAACATGTAGGTGGTTGGGAAGCGGGATGTAGACTGCCTCGATTTCGGTGTCTTCCAATAGCTCTTGATAGCTTCCATAAAACTTCGGAATATGAAAATCTTTTGCAGCTTTCTCCGCCTTGTCCCTATCTCTTGATGCAATAGCCATTAGCGAGCAAAGTTGGCTTTTTAACATGGCAGGAATCACTTGCTCAACGGCAATCGTCGCGACACCCAATATTCCCCATTGTATTCTTTTATCCATATTATTAATAGCGTCAGCCGTTTTTGACAAAATACATTCTAGGTCTTATATGCTTATTCGCTTAAAATACGGGCTTTTCAATACCCTTGACATGTATCACAAAGTAAATTTAAACGATTTCATTATGCCACCAATATATTACATAAATCATGTATTATATTAACTTAAAATGTCATAAATTTTGAGTATCATTGATATATGAGTTAAAATCTTATTTAATATCTCAAGATATGGAATTTGTTTGTGAAAAAATCTTCGTACCCAGCAACCACTCTTTTATATCCCGTAAACTGCCTTTATCATCGAATGCGAGAATACATTCGCACAAGAATTTTGAGCTCAATTACATCACCTCTGGCACCGGAAGAAGAATCGTCGGTGACAATATTTCGGGCTTTGAAAAAGGAGACCTGGTTCTTATGGGCCCCGACCTACCACATTGCTGGGAGGTTCTTGATGCCGAAGGAGGCGAAGTACCCACTTGCATCGTAACCCATTTTTCGGAAAACATTATCGATTCGGATTTCTTTAAAATGCCGGAACTTGAAAAAGTGGTCGCTTTGTTGAAACAGGCGAATCGGGGCATACGTTTTAAAACCGATAACGACGCCAAGATTCGGGAAATCTTAACGGACATGTCCGATTGCAAGGGTCTGGAATATTATATCGGACTGCTGAAAATATTCAACCATCTCATAAAAATAGAAGATACGGTCCGGCTCTCCAACCCGATAAACCGATCTTCGGTCTTTTCAAAGAATATCGAAAAGGTAAACAAAGTCTATGAATATGTTTTCCTAAACATACATGAGGGTATCCGACTCGATGCAGCTGCTGCTGTATTGAACATGGCACCCAGTTCGTTCTGTCGGTTCTTCAAAAAGAAAACAGGCAATACATTTATGGAATACGTAAAAAACGTGCGGGTAGGCATTGCCGCCAAACTATTGGCGGAAACCGATAAACAGATTACCCAGATCTGTTTTGAAAGCGGTTATAACAATCTGGCCAATTTCAACCATTATTTCAAGGCCAACATGGGGAAAACCCCTTCGGAGTACCGTAAAAATTTTCATTGAACGGCACCCTTGCTTCTCTTACCGTAGAATAACTATTGTAGTGGCCCAAAATGAATTCTCGAAATCATCTGTTTATTCAAACCTATTATGGCTTCCGGGCAATTCACCATGTATGCTTATGGCTATTAAAGAAAGTAAGGCAATAAAAACGAGAATGGCCAAAAGGCACAACACCAATTTTTTCTTTGGTAACGCGTTGGAACCAATATTTGGATACTCCGTTTTTCCGTTACGGACCATCATGTAAATGATAAGAATATTCAAGAGGTACAAGTGATGGTTCAAATCCATTTCTCCGGCAAATAATCCCGTAACCAAATAACTTAGCAGTGCATATACGCACAAATAGAAAAAAAGAAAAAACGTGGCATCCTTTGTGCCGAAATTACCGTCCCTTAGCTTCCAGAATAGGGAAATCGCCATTAGCAATAGTACAATTGCGGAAGCTAGAGTGCTGATATAGGCAATCTGTTCTATATTGGAAATTTCCACCAAACGACTCAAAAAATGACTGTAAGCCAATGACTCCCTATATATCAACAGCGGGATAAAAATCAAAAGAACCAACAAACCGACGGTGTTGACCCAGGTTTTTGGCTTCATTTCATCGTCTACCGGCCATTTGGAGCTGAATACGCCGTAAGCCATGCCCGTACCGCCAAAAAAGCCGATGCTGTACTCCATAACATTCCACATGTTGAAAGGTATTTCGAGCACGTTGCCCGTCACTTGCAAAAAATTTCCAAAGCTGAAGCCAAAACCGCCCCCCAAGGCTGAAAAAAGCGCTACTCGTATCGCGGAGTTTCGGTTGGAGCGGGCCATATGCAAAAGCATGGCGAGTCCGGCCCCTAAAATTAGGGCCCAAGCCTCCGATCTTGGAGGTGTCATCTTAAACCCAATCTGCTCTATTAGAAAAAAATAGGTGAGCAAAGCTCCTGCTACCATTTCAGATACCAAAGCGCCCCAATTGACCTTCTTCTTTTTGGTTGTCTCGAGTACTAGGCCCACCAGACCGCCACCAAGTAATCCGAACAGGGCACCGATTACGAAGAGCATACCTAGCCCATAAAATACGTTTATGAAATTATCCGCCCTGCCATAACCTACCACCATCCCATAACTGATCATGCCGCCGGCACCCCACCCTATAGCGGAGGCCAAAGCTATAAGAACCATTTTGGCGTACCAGTCCTTTCTTTTGGAAGCTACAACCAGAGCCAGGCCGCCGATGGCACCGGCCCATGCGGCACCCTGCTCGTGGCCGAACTGACCCCTGATCGCCCATGCCGTTGCGAGCGATAGAGCCACTACCAATATTTTAATGGTGAACTTTTTAGCAATCATTTTTGGTTGATGTATGGACCGAGGTCGTCTTAGCATTTTGTTTTCGGGAAAATCGGAAATACGCTACCGTTAAAACATACAACAACAGCCCGAGACCTGTAAGGCCCAACAATAGACTATATTCGGAATATACTTCGCTATAGCCGGCTACCGCCTTCCCCTTAAAATAATATTGAACACCTAAAACAATCAAAAAGATTCCGCAAGCCAAAGACAAAAGCAGAAGCTTATTATCTTCTAAAAAAGCAATTCTTTTAACACGATTTGCCATTAACTGAAAAACGAGTAGCCAAAAAGCCCAAGAGAGTACCTGGCCTAAGTTCAACGTTCTGAAGTAGTTCACAGCCGTTAAAAATGGCCCAAAGAATATATTGGAATTCGTGTAAAAAGGCCGGTCTTTATACAATAGAACCTGTATTTTTTCTTGGGGTCCGTTTTTTAGGATGTTGATAATGGCCTGCCCTTTTTCATCGTAACCCAAGATGTCCCAATCCGGAATTTCAAAGGCGTTGTACAGGGAACACACCCTTCCGTATCCGTGAAAATCGAGTCCACCTATCATAATAAGCCCGTTCTCTATGCAGAATTTTCTCAACTGCCCGAAAATATTCCTATCGTAATAAAGTTCTTTGCCTGAATTTTCAATTTCAAAACCATCTACACCTAACCCTGCATAAACCTCTTTCTCTTTTCCCTTCCCATCAAACCAATGGTTTATGATTACTGCACCACCGTGTCGATGCACCGAATCTATTACCGCTTTGTCTGCCATTCCCTTGGTTTCGAATTTACCGGTGAGTCCTAACAGGCTCATATGATTCGTGCCCGAAAACTCTTGGCCTACCAGCACCAGGGGTTTGGCGGGAAATTTTCCGTATTTTTGTGATTGGGAAAATTGCAGGCTCTTTTTATGATTGGCGTGGTCGGTAATGAAAAAAGCATCAAAACCGTTTTTCTTATGCCATTCCCACATGTTTTTTTGGGAAATCAATCCATCATGGCTGAATTCGGTATGGGCATGTGTAGTTACCAAAACGGAACCTTCGGAGTTGTTGACAATCGTATTGTTCGGTAAGTGAACAAAAAGAATGACGACGAAAACGGTAAAGCAAATACCGATTGCTAAGGGCAGATTTGCCACTTTTCTTAAAGCAACACTTTTTCGGGCAAGTTTTCTCTCATATATTTCCGCCAAGCTAAGGGCAATGTAAAATAGTAACCCCCAAACCAAGGCCAACGGCACTTCCAACAAAGGATAGATAGACCGATTCAAATAGAGCAAAGGCCCTAGAATCGGTTCGAAGACAATACGCCAGATAGAAATGCCCACCGAATAATCCTGTGCCGGACTTTGTACTAGGGCGTCCTCAAAATGTACTTGAAAATGGAAGGCGGTGGACAGTACTATGATAGATAGTATCACTAGCACAAAGACGAAGTTTTGTGTTCTTGTCCTTTTCATACATACAATGCTTTCCCAGTAATGGCTATAAAGCGGAACCGATATGCTCGCCGTACCCCAACCGCTGCAAATAGCTTTTGATTTCATTGCGCCGTTCAGTGTCAAGTCGGTGCAAGGGAGATGCCATATAATCATTGCAAATGCCCAATACGGATAAGGAGCACTTTATAGCCTTGATACTTCTCGTAGGCGATTTTTCTACAGTGTAGATGGTATCGTGAATATACAAAACCTTTTCACGAAGCTTTGCTATACTGTTTACGTCATTGGAAAGGGAAGCTTCATATAGAGCCACAAATAATTTAGGAAACACATTGGCACCTCCGGCAACGGCTCCATGGCCGCCGTTCAAAATAGCTTCGGACAAAAAAAGTTCATCACCTACGATTACCGAAAAATCCGGTGTATCCTTAAACGCCTCGATAAAAGCATATAAAACCTCTTGATCGCCCGAGCTATCCTTCACCCCGATAGCTCCTAGTTCCTCGGCTTTTCTTACGGTAGCAACAGATAAGCTCAATTTAGTACAGCTAGGGATGTTGTAGACTAAAAAAGGTAATGGTAGTAAGGGGACGAGCGTCTTGAAGTATTCGTTTATTTCTTCTTCGGAAAGCGGAAAGTAAAAAGGCGGCGCCACCACAAGGGCATCGGCTCCTTCGCTTTGGGCATGATGCGCAATATCCAAGCTTCCCTCGAAAGAAGTATCCGTTATACCGACCAAAACCGGAACTCTGTGGCCTACAATCTTACAGGCTTCGGTTATTAGTTGTTTTCGTAAACCATAGCTTAAACTTGGTCCCTCGCCATTGGTACCCAACAAAAAGATTCCGTGCACTCCTCCTTCCAAAAGATGTTCGATGAGATTTTTTAGGCCAGCACTATCCAACTCCTTATTTTCCAACAAGGGAGTAATCATAGGTGGGATGATACCTTTCAGGGGCAATTTCATAAGAATACTATTTGGGTCTCAACAAAATAACATCAAAACCACGCCTTATACCACTATAATAATGCAAGAAACATGTTATATTTTAACCCTTTTTAGGTTACGCCATTATTGTAATGAAATTTGAGTGAATACCATTGTCCTTTTTCCGATGGTTTGTTCCGTTAGGCGATGCACTGAGTTTGTCGAAGTGGTCTCCACATGGGTAGATAATGGGCAGGGCGGTAATCCCCTATATCAAGTATCAATACGGTTGATTTGTACCCTGCAACAACCACATTTTTGACCATGCGCTATTGTTGCTTCCATCATCTCCCTTAAATTCCGTGGTCTCCAATTTGTTTATGGCCGATTCGGCATTTGTGGCGTTATTGTCTATCTCATCGATATGGTAGTAGAACCGCAATGGCGGAGCGGCCCTTTTGGATGCCTCCCCGGTCTGAAGGTCCGGAATGCCCGTTCGCCTATAATCGAACCAAGATTCGGTTGCGGCGGTCCAACTCGCGATCCATTTCTGTTCGATAATATCATCAAAACCACCATAAGCGGCCGGGCCGGTGATATAATCGTTATAGCCGTCGCCAACGCCCCAAGCATTGAACGACTGATTGATGCCTTCGTTGTAATATTGCTCTGGCGTGCCTGAAGCCCACCCTTTTGTCGCTGCTTCCGCAAGAATAAAGTTTACTTCGGCAGCCGATAGCAAACGGGCCTGCAACAGCTCGCCAGAGGGCTCTTTATAGATATCGTTCAGTTGTGAGACATGTAGGTTGAGTGAGCCTTGGTTCAGGTCTTCGCTAAGATTATACGCCGCCCCGAAGGTCATAGCGGTCGGAAGCCCGACATATTCTTTGTCATAATCAACGGGGAAACCTACCGTGCCCTCATAGGCATCGACAATATTTTTCGCTACATGCCTTTCTCCGTCTTCGACCATATCGGTATCGTCGGGGGCACCCTCTTCCAATACCAAGGGGACATCTATTTTATTAGCCCAAACACCCAACCTCGGGTCGTTCAGCGATTGTAGGGAATCTACCAATGTCGCTGCCATTTTTATCCTGAAATAAGCGCCTTGAGAGTCGGTGTCGAAAGTGGTATTGGTAGGCCATGAATCATCTTGGGTGTTCCCTGCATACGCTAAATTCGCATCATCGGCAGCATCCAGAATCAAAGGATACTGCGAGGGATTGGAAAGTATATTCCTAATTCCCTGTTCGGCCAAAGCCGGTTCTTTTGCCGATAGTCTCATATAATATCTCAAGGCAAGGGAATTCGCGAATTTTCGCCATTTGGCGACATCGCCCCCGAACAAAACATCTTGGTCTTTTTGAATGGCGAAGTATGATTCTTGGTCTTTCGATAAAAGGGTATTTGCCGTACCCAAATCTGCCAAGATGCCTTCATAAATAGTTTTTTGATCATCGAATGCCGCATCAAAAAACTCGGCTCCCTCATCGCCGCGCAGTGCATTGGCGTACGGGGCATCTCCCCATAGGTCGGTAATTAGTCCGAATAGATATGATTTTAGTACTAGGCCAGCACCGTGGTGAAAGTCCAGATTATTCTCTTCCGCCTTTTCGATTAGGGTCTTGTTGTTCGTCAAAAGCAAATAATATCCGTTCCAACTATGGCTGTCGTTGCTCCAATCATAGGCATTATGGCCACTTGACCAACCATCTTTTTGGGTATGCTGCATTACGCCGGCCAAATCGCCGAAACCGAGGTTGACCACTGCTTTACCTGTTCCGCTGATGATGGTGGGCAGCAGCAGGTTTGGGTCTACATTCTCCGAACCGATCTGATCGGGATTTTCGTTCAACTCTTCCAATCCATGGCAAGAGCTCAGGAAAATACAGCCTAAAATGAGGAAGACAATTATATGTATAGCTTGTTTCATGATGCTTTCCGATTAAAATATTAAAAAGTGACCCCGATCTTAATCCCTATGGGAACCAACCAAGGTTCAACGTTATATCGTTCTATCCCCTGTTTAAATTGTGTGCCCCTGTTACCTGAATCGGTCTCGGCCTGAAACGCCCTTTCAGGATCAACGCCGTAATCGGAGTCTTTGGTCCACAACATAATGTTTCTGCTGTACAACGAGAAACTCAGGTTGTCAAGTCCTATCCTCTCGATATGTTTGGACGGCAGATCATAGGTTATCGCTATTTCCCGCAATTTGATAAAATCGGCATCAAACATATGCGGGGTTCCGAAATCCCAGGGATTGGCGACCGAGAACGGGATAAAATTGGTGCCTGCTTCGCCCAAATTCTCATAATCTAGGACGAAGTTGCCGTTTTCATCGTGTGTTCCGACCACCCCGGCGTTGAATATCCCGTCATATACCACGCTACCGCCCAAATCTTCAGGAAATCCGCCATCGCTGGGCGGCCCGCCAATGGATAGGAAATCTTCACCATAGATCAGCCGGTCTGCATTGTCCAGCACCCATTGTTTAAGTTCCGGCCCTGCCTCGGGAATCCCCGGGTTGACCAGATTGTCCAAGATCTGTTGGCTATAGCCATCTTCGGTAAAGTATCGTGAGGTCTGTGACATATACTGCCCTCCCGAACGCCAATCGAAGGTCATGTTCAACGAAAGATTTTTATAGGATAAACTGGTCTGCAGTCCCATTACAAAATCGGGATTGTAGTTGCCCACTTTTACCCGATCTTCCTGTGCCAGCCACTCCGCATCTTCGCCTTGGCCTATTAGAGGATAATTGAAATAGGGGGAATTGACATCGGTAACCCGCTTTATTTTTGGGGAATAGATATTTCCGACCAAACCGTCTTCTCCCCTGCCAGAATTGGCGACATAGGCCCTGGACACACTTTTGTTATCGTCCCAGAGCTCTATGTAATCTACACCGTCTGAGAGCTCTAAAATTTTCGATTCGTTGGTGGTATAGTTCAGGTTCAAATCCCAATTCCAGTTTTCGGTGCTAACCGGGGTAAACCCAAGTGACAGCTCATAACCTTTGCTTTCTAGTACACCTGCGTTGATACTAACGCTATTATAGCCCGAGGATCCGGGTATGGGAATATTGGGCACGATCTGGTTCCTGTTTTCTACCGTATAGTAGGTGCCCTCGAACCGTAAACGATTTTGGAACAAGGTCAGGTCGAGGCCAAGTTCTAGTGAAGTCGCTTCTTCAGGTTCCAAGTTTGACGAATTCAACCCCCCTTCGGCACTATAGAGAATAGCGTTTTCCCATTGTCCCACATTATTGTAATAGGCATCCAATTGATAGGGGCTCGTATCGTTTCCGACCCTTGCCCATCCGCCACGAAGTTTAAAAAGATCAACTTTTGGAATATTAACTAGTTCACTGACCAATAGGCTTAGGGAGGCAGAGGGATAAAAATAGGACCGGTTGTCGATTGGCAGAGTACTTGACCAATCGTTTCTGGCGGTAACATCCAAATAAAGAAAATCCCTATAACCAAAATTAGCCAGACCGTATACGCTGTTAATGGCCCTTTCACTCGCAAAACTGGAATATTTGAGGGCAGTCGGCGCTATGTTGTCAACGGTGAACAGGTTCGGTACGATCAGGCCCACCCTTGAAGCTGCGGAATTACTAAGCCCGTTATTCTTTTGGTACATTAAATTGCCCCCTACGGAAGCGGTAAAATCAAAATCCCCAAAATCCTTATTATATGTGGCCAATATGTCAATGTTGGTCTCAAGACCATCCGTTTTGGCAATACCGTAGGTGCCATTGTTGGATTCCCTATCATAGCCGGGCGCCATTTTAGTTTCCTGGGTCTGTTCGAACTTGTTCAAGTTATAGCTGGTCCGGATTTTGAACGACGGGGCAATTTGCCAATCCAAAGCTAGATTTCCATAGATACGGAACCGCGAGAAACTGTTGTTCACCTCATTGGCCAAAAACCAAGGATTAGGATAGTCATCGGAAAAATTGAACACCTCGCCGCCCGGCAACTTATAGTCCTTGACGTCCAAAATATTGACATTGGCCGGTACGCCGTATGCGGCCTGTAACGGGTTCGTACCTCTATTCGAGGCGGGCCTATTATCGGCGTAACTATTGCTAAAGTTGACGTTGGTACTTACCGTGACCTTATCGCTAAAACCGGAGGAGGCGGACAGGGAAAAACTATTGCGCTTAAAATCGGAATTGGGTATGATACCCGTATTGTCCAAGGCCGTGACCCCCAATCGATAGTTGAGCGCCTCGCTGCTATTGGAAACCGTCATACTGTTGGTGGTCGTGATGCCTGTTCTGACGAATTCCTTGATGTTATTTGGATAGGATTTTAGTTCTGTAGGAATAGGATTTCCGTTGGCGTCTAAAGGGGAGTTCCATTGCACCGCAAAATAGCCACGGTCAAGTTCCGGACCGCCGTTTCCACCAGCGGGGATGACATCGGGAAGGATGTTGCTTCCCCCTTGGGATTTCGGGGAATACGAGAAATACCCGTTGGCAAATTGGGATTGGTTCTCCAAATACCGAACAGGAAGGTCAAAAACGGTATTCGACATAAAGGAAACTTTCATTTTCTGCCGGTCCGCCGCCTTTTTCGTGGTGATGAGCACCACCCCGTTACCGGCCCTAGAACCGTAAAGAGCGGCGGCACTCGGCCCCTTTAGGATACTGACATCTTCGATGCTTTGGGGATCAAGGTCAGAAATGGCGTTTCCGTAATCGACTGGATTTCTATCGCCAAAACCGCCTATGTTGTTCAATGAATTGGCTATGGGCACCCCATCGACAACGAACAGTGGTTGGTTATCGGAACTTAAAGAAATGGCTCCACGAATTACCATACTGACCGACGAACCAGCACCTCCGGTAGTGTTTAGGGTTACCCCGGCCACCTTGCCCGAAAGGGAATTCAACACGTTTTCTTGGGCGACCCTGGTCAATTCCTCGGCAGCAACATCCTCAACGGAATACCCTAACGACTTTTGTTCCCGTTTTATGCCTAATGCCGTTACTACGACCTCATCCAAAGCCTGTGTACCCGCATTCAATGTGATGTCAATGGAGTTTTGCCCGTTGACCGCGACTTCACGGGTTTCAAACCCTAGATATGAAAACATCAAAATACCGTCCGTATTGGTAACATTAATGATATAGTTTCCATCGAAATCGGTACTTACCCCGGTAGCGGTACCTTTCAGCACAACACTGACCCCGGGCAAGGGCATGCCGTCTTCGGAAGCAGTGACTATTCCGGAAACGGTTTGTGCGGTTAGGCTATAGCTGAACACTAAGAGTATCAAAGCAAAGAGCGAAGAAAAATGTGCTCCAATAATAGGGTGGTTCTTAGGTGTGTCCATAATTAGGTGGTATCTCGGTTATTGTTTTTGGTCAATTCAATGTCATCCTAAAAAAGCTTTAAAATCATTCAACGGCCTCAAAGGTCAATACGACCGCGTTAGTGTTTACGCCGATAAAATCTTGGGAGGCGGCCAAGAACAGCACTAGGCGCATAGAGGTGTCGTTTATATCCTGTATAATCACTTTTTGTTGAAAATCTTTAAGACCGACGAATTCGGTACCCGAAAAGTCAAGGGTACTTACCTCTCCATAACTCAACACACCTCCAGGGCCGTAAACCGATGCGATTTTGAGGTCTTCATTGGCCACATAGGTGAATGTCGCATCCCCTTCTGGGGTGTACAGCCCAGTACAAAGACCGAAATCGGCACCACCGTCGTTTACTATTCCCTCACCGCCAGTTGTCGCAAATTGGTATAGTAGACCACTAAATGCCGCGCCATCCGCTTTGACGTCGTGCCCATAGTTGCCATCAAAATAAAAGGTAAATTCATCTTCATATACCTCCGGCATTCCCAGACCGGCGCCGAAGATACCTGCCGGCAAAGGGTTCGGTGCCCCCTCAAAAGGGGAAAGCTCCGCATCGGCATTAGCGAAATAGTCGCTATCGGAATGGCCACTTGCAATCTTCCATGTTTTTCCATCGGTAGCTGTGGCACCACCGGTCAAAAGTACGTAGGGGGTTATATCCAAGGCCAATTCGACTTGTTTGGTAATCGAAGTGCCGGCGGCATCCGTTGCGGTTAAAATTGCGGTATAATAGCCTGCCTCGTCGTAGCTATGCACCGGATTTTGTTGTGTGCTCGTAGTACCATCCCCAAAATCCCAAGTCCAATTGGTAGCGCTGTGGGTCAAGCCTTGGAAAGCGACTTTCTTGCCTTTGGTACTTTGAAAAATATCCGCAGAGAACGCAAAGCTATCCGCTTGTGCGTTATCATCCGAACTACACGAAAATAAGAGTAGCGATGCGCTAAACAGGACTCCCAAAAATGTACGGGCGTTTCTTCTATCCATAATAGGTTGTTCTTTAACTGCGCCATGAAACTTGTACTGTCAAGTCCATTACAAAGCAGTGGATTTACAATCCTTAAGATTTTCTTAAATTACTTCTACCTTCCTCAAAGCTAAACATTTATAACTCTATTTATTTCAAGAATTTTGATAGTTATGCGTTAAATCTTAACCCCTTGTTAATTTTATTAAGGCTAATTTTACAAAAGCAGCTTATTAATACTATTGGTATGAAATCGGTTCCAACCCATCCTTTTTTAGCATAATGTCATGACAAACAATTTTTATCCGTTGAGCATTTCAAAATTGGCATTTCTCTCCATTGCGCTTTTCTTGTTTTTTACCATTTCGGTTCTACCGCAGGAAGTAAAGGTCGGATCTGCTAAACGTATACTTACACCGAATCCGCTAATTGGCGTTTCGGGTGGCGTCGGAAGTCCGAAACCGACCACCATAAAAAAAGGCGAATTAAGTGTTCGGGCCATGGTTCTAGAACAGGAGGGCAAAAGAATCGCGATCGTAAATATTGATAATCTGGGTTGGCCTGCAGCCCTTGGAAATAAATCAAGAAAACTTATCAAGGGTATTCCCGCAGAAAATATCCTTATCGGTGCCACGCATACGCATAGTGCGCCCGATGCCTATGCCTTTCCCGATGAAAACGGAAATCACGGGGCCGATCTTGACTATCTCGAATGGTGTACCGTACAAATAGCGGATGCCGTAAACGAAGCC
>RCMY010003790.1_pt1 | contig 17186 bp, 14 predicted proteins | sample 2041341 | NCBI WGS metagenome assembly RCMY01 (sample SAMN09708234, study PRJNA481090) | Marine sediment metagenome, whole genome shotgun sequencing project. | reverse complement strand
CATACACGGCGCGTCCGAACAATGCATACAGGCAACCGAGATCGAGCGCTCACCCGGTTTGCCGTCATTGATCGTCACGACACGGCGACGATTGATACCCCACGGAACTTCGTGCTCGTTTTTACAGGCCGTGACACAGGCGTTACATTCGATGCAGCGTTCGGCATCACACAGAAATTTAGCTCTTGCCATGATGTTTGCTCCTTAAGCCGCTGAGATTTTGCAAAGGGTGGCCTTAGTTTCTTGCATTAAGGTCACCGCGTCATAGCCGTATGTTTGCGCGGTATTGCTGCTTTCGCCCAAGACAACCGGATCGGCGCCTTCGGGATATTTGCTGCGCTGATCAATACCTTGGAAATGACCACCAAAGTGGAAGGGCATGAAGGCAACGCCTGCACCCACACGTTCGGTCACCATCGCCATCACTTTGACCTTGCCGCCTTCTGGCCCTTCAACCCAAACTTGCGCTTTGTCGCGCACTCCGAGATTGTTGGCGTCGCGTGGGTTGATCTCAATGAACATGTCTTGCTGCAATTCAGCCAGCCATGGGTTGGACCGGGTTTCATCACCGCCGCCCTCATATTCTACCAAGCGCCCCGACGTCAGGATAATCGGATACTCGGTCGAAAAGTCTTTGGCTTGGATCGATGCGTACAGCGTTGGCAAACGGTAAAGTTTGCGGTCGCTGTAGGTTGGGTAATCCTCGACCAGATCACGGCGGTTGGTGTAAAGCGGCTCGCGGTGCAATGGAACCGGGTCAGGGAAAGTCCACACAACGGTGCGGGCCTTGGCGTTGCCGTAAGGCGCGCATTCATGCAAGATAGCAACCCGTTGGATGCCCCCCGAAAGGTCCAACTTCCAGTTTGCGCTTGGTCCGCCGACAGCGTCAATCGCAGTCCGCTCTGCATCCGTCAGATCCTTGTCCCAACCCAAATCCATCAGCATCTGCATGGTAAACTCAGGGTAACCATCCTGAATTTCGGAGCCAACCGAATACACGCCTTCAGCCAGCAGGTTTTCACCGTCACGTTCCACACCAAAACGAGCACGGAACGTCAGGCCACCTTTAGAAACCGGCTTTGACATATCATAGAGATTTGGGGTGCCCGGATGTTTCATCTCGGGTGTGCCCCAACATGGCCATGGCAACCCGTAATAGTCGCCATCTGCCGGGCCACCGATGGCCTGCAACGTTGTGCGATCAAAGGTATGCTGATTGGCCATATGCAGCTTGAGCCGCTCAGGGCTTTGCCCTGTGTAGCCGACCGTCCACATACCACGGTTAAACTCGCGTGTGATGTCTTCGACATTCGGCTCGTTCTCGCTGTCCATGCTGATATTGCGCAGCAACCGGTCGGCAAAACCGAACTTTTTGGCAAAGAGCGCGATGATCTCATGGTCTGTTTTGCTTTCAAACAGCGGTTCCATGATTTTATCGCGCCATTGAAGCGAACGGTTGGACGCTGTGACCGAACCGCGTGTTTCAAACTGCGTGGTCGCAGGCAGCAGATAGACACCATCAGTACGGTCATGCAACACGGCAGAAACTGTTGGGAACGGGTCAACAACGACCAACGTGTCCAGCTTTTCCATCGCCGTTTTCATCTCGGTCATTCGGGTCTGCGAGTTGGGCGCATGTCCCCACAGAACCATAACCTTGATGTTGTCGTTCTGGTCGATATTGGCTTTGTCTTCCAAAACGCCATCAATCCAGCGCGATACCGGGATACCGTTCTCGTTCATCAGGTTGCGCTCTTTGCCGTCTTTGTCCAGAACTGCTTTACCTTCGGCGTCCTTTAGGGTGACAAAACGACCCGTGAGCCAATCAAGATCTTCCTCCCACACACGGGCCCAATGTGCCCAGGCGCCGGGCGCAAGGCCGTAGTAGCCTGGCAAATCATGGCTGAGGACGCCAAGATCAGTCGCCCCTTGCACGTTGTCGTGGCCGCGGAAAATGTTGGTACCGCCACCAGAAACGCCCATGTTGCCAAGTGCAAGTTGCAAGACGCAATAGGCGCGGGTGTTATTGTTGCCGTTGCTATGCTGCGTGCCACCCATGCACCAGATCAAAGTGCCGGGGCGATTGTTGACCAGCGTGCGGGCAACCCGCTCCATTTGGCTGCCGGGTACGCCAGTCACGCGCTCGGTCTCCTCGGGGTTCCACTTTTTAACTTCTTCACGGATCTGGTCCATGCCCCAAACGCGGGTGCGGATAAACTCTCTATCCTCCCAGCTGTTTTCAAAGATATGCCACAGCAATCCCCAAATCACAGCAACGTCGGTGCCGGGGCGGATGCGCATATATTCATCTGCATGGGCCGCCGTACGGGTAAAGCGCGGATCAGCCACGATCAGTGGTGCATTATTTTCTTCTTTGGCCTTCAGCATATGCAGCAGCGATACAGGATGCGCCTCTGCCGGATTGCCACCGATCAAGAAGATCGCCCTGGATTTATGAATATCATTGTAGCTGTTGGTCATGGCGCCATAGCCCCATGTGTTTGCAACACCCGACACGGTCGTCGAGTGGCAAATACGGGCTTGGTGATCGACGTTGTTCGAACCCCAATAGGCGGCAAATTTCCGGAACAGATACGCCTGTTCATTGCTGTGTTTAGCCGAGCCGAGCCAGTAAACCGAATCCGGCCCGCTTTCTTCGCGAACCGCCGTCATCTTGTCACCAATCTCGTTTATAGCCTGTTCCCACGAGATGCGTTTCCATTCCCCGCCCTCTTTCTTCATCGGGTATTTCAGGCGACGTTCGCCATGCGCGTGCTCGCGCACCGCAGCCCCCTTGGCGCAATAACCGCCAAGGTTGAACGGACTGTCAAAGCCAGGCTCCTGCCCGATCCATACGCCGTTATCGACCTCGGCAATCACCGTGCAGCCAACCGAGCAGTGGGTACAGACTGACTTGATCGTCTGAACCGAATTTGCCACTGCGGTTTGTGCATCTGCGCGTGTGACCGTGCCGCCTGTGGCCCCCAAGGCCGCCAAGCCACCAATCGCAAGGCCGGACCCGCGCAAAAAACCCCGCCGGTCGACGGATTTTTCCGAAATGGCCGATAGAAGTGGAGCCCTGTGGCCGCTGCGTTCTACGCCGCTGGTTTTTCTCTTTAGCATGTCTCTCTCCCTTTTTTGGCCATATGGCCTTGGGTATTGAAAATGCCTGCATTGTGGGCAGGCGGATCAAATGGCCTTAAAACCGGGCCGTGGCGAAATAGGCGCGGGTGTGTTCTGTATCTTGCAAACCCGTGGCTTTGGCTTGGGTATCGGCCAGTGCCGCCGTCCCAGACAACGCTGATGCTGCAACGGCCGCTGGGGCCGCAGCAGTTGCAAGCTTTAGGAAATTGCGGCGGCTTCCATTCGGTGCGGTATCTGCTTCGGTTTTCTTAGGCATCTGGTTTCCTTTCGGGTTTTGGTGCGCGTGGCACCTAGGTCTTTGGCCGCGGGCGGCCCGTAGCTCTGCTATGTTAAGGGCGTCCACTAAGGCGGAACGCTTCACGTTCAATTGTCATAAAAATTTTGCCGACCACGCCCACAGGCGCATAAAAAACCGACCCCTTGGCCCCCTCAAGATCGGTAAAGAAATGGCCAGCCCAAGGCGCGATGTGTCGGTTAAAGAAAGTTCTTTGGGCGTCGAGACTGGCAGGGGCACCAAAACGGCCCTCGATCATTCCGGCCATCATTTCCATCAGGCTGGCAATGTTATCTTCCGGCTCATAAACCGTTGGCGCGCGCGAGATCGACTGCGCCGCCATGTCTGCCCGCAGCAATGCCAACGGCTTTTCGTTCAAAAACCCGGTCATGTAATAGCTGGCATAGGGCAACAATTCGCCGCGTGCGAGCCCGATAAACAGCGCATTGAATTCCCGCTCGACCGATCCGGGTGTCGCGGCCTTGGCCAGTTTTGCGAGCGAGATTGCTTTTCCCAACGGCGTCTCATCGCCTTTCAAACCTGCGGTGCGCGCCAGCAAGTCACGGCTTGGCGGGGGGGCCAAAAGCGCAGACAAAAAGCCATAAAGATCAGCACGCAGCGCGTCCTCTTCGGCAATCCGGTGGTCTGTGGCAACTTCGGTCATTCTAAGTCCCTAGCTTGAAAATTCAAAACGCATGTGGCGACGCGGGCGATCAATGATGTCTTCATCACGCGCGTCCCGAACGTCTATAGTGGCGTCCCGAGCGTCTATAATGGCGAGATGCACTGGTTCTTCTGCTTCGCTTTCAGAGCCACAAAGCTCAACCTCTAACTCAACATCATCTTCACTATCGACGTCACATTCGGCCTCGGCCTTTGCGGCAGCTTGCTCGGCAAGCGCGATGACATGCGACATCATACCTTTGCCAACCTGATACGCCGTCTGCATGCCCGGAATGACCGTGGCGGCATCGGTATAATCCTCGCCATGATCAACCAAGCCATCCAGATTTGCCAGAACCGGATTGCTTAGCCAAAGCTTGCGCAGCGCCCGGCGGCGCAGATATTCTGGAACGGCGCGGCCCATAAAAGCGGCAAAATCATCACCCATCACCATGGTGTCAGGGTCGGGCAAGCCCAAATCCGCCAAAATCTCGGCTTCGGTTTTGTCAGCTTGCGCGGCGGCCAGCGCTTCGGTCTCTGCCGCGTCTGCCGCCACGCGTGCGGCTGCGGCCTCAGCGGCGGCTTCTGCCTGAACGGCGGCCTTACGACGTCCCCAGAAAGTTGCCTCGGCAGCCATCACTGCACCTCCCCGGTTCCGCGCGGCGCGCGATAGACATCGGAAAGCTGTCGGATGCGCGCATCGCCCTTGCCATCCTCGACCATATCAACACGCTGCTTGTCACGCTTGCGCTTGATGAACGGTTCCTCGACATGGTGTTCTTGCACGAAATCATACACCCAACCGATCATCCCAAGCGGCATCGGCACTGCCTCGATCAACCCATCACCACTATCAAGGTAGTCCTGCCCCTCATAAGGTGAGGCGGTCACGATCACAGGTTCAAACGGTATCTCGCTATTAAGGTCACTGGTTTCGCGCAAAACCACAACAACGCTTGGCGTTTTGGCGGAGAGCCCGACCAAATAAGCCTCGGTATCGGTAGACCACAGATCAACCGTCAAAGTCGCGGCGTGGTATTCAACCGCTTCGCCTTCGCGCCGCAATTCTCGCCAAGACGCAGGGCCAGCGCCCGGCAAAATAGCCACGACCCGCCAAGACCATTTGGCCCAACGGGTAACGCCCGGCGTTTTGCGGACCACAATGCCTATTGGCATAGATGCGCGGACAAGCGTCATATCGCGGTGGTTCCCTCCCAAGGCTCAATAGACTGACCTTCAATTGATCCTATTATGATCGACGTTCCTACCAATATTTCACCGAATCAATGAGATTGGGCGCGAGACGCGCGGGATGTGGACATTTTGTCCAGTTTGACCAAACGCCAAGCCACAACGGCTGGACGAATTGTCCGCCAGCAAAAACCTGTGTGTTTTTATCGGAAAACTATCCCTCTAAAATCAACGAATCAGGACTCTTCTCGAAGGATTGGCCTTTACGACTGTAGGGCTTTCGTGCGTAGTTTCGACCTGTATGATGCACAGGCCTTACAATGATGCACATGTAATATGGGGAAGCAACGTGGCTAAACATCTGATTCTATGCAATTGTTTGGAGAGCCAAAGCATTGATGCCGAGGGCATCTCAGCCGCGACAGGGCTGACATGTTCACGCATTCATACGGCGCTTTGCACCACTGGCCTAAAGGCCGCCGCGTCCGCCATTTCCGCGGGCGACGCCCTTATCGCCTGCGCCCAAGAAGCCCCTCGCTTTGCAGAACTGGCTGCAGAGTTAGGTGTCGACGCACCAGACTTTGTTGATATTCGCGATCGCGCAGGCTGGTCGGACGATCCGAAAGCCATGCCCAAAATGGCCGCCTTGATTGCAGAGAGCCAGTTAAAGGCCCCCACATACAAGTCCGTTGATGTCACATCGGAAGGCATTTGCCTTGTGATCGGGCGGGCAGCGATCGCTTTGCCTGCGGCCGAAAAACTTGCGCAAACCCTCGCCGTCACAGTTCTGATCACAGATGATGGTGACATGCCATTGACCCGTACGGTTGAAGTGGTGCGCGGTCGACTGAAACAAGCTACGGGAACGCTGGGCAGTTTCACTTTGCACTTGGACGCACTGCAAATGCTGGAACCCGGCGGGCGTGGCGGCTTTGGTCTTGGATCTCCGCGCGATGGTGCCACAACGACCTGTGACGTGATCCTTGATCTGTCTGGTGACCCCAGCCTGTTCCCGGCACCGCACAAGCGCGACGGATATCTGCGCGCCGACCCTGGCAATCCGCTGGCGGTTGCTGCTGCTGTGTATGACGCAAGCCAAATGGTCGGCACTTTTGAAAAGCCGTTGCACCTCTTGCTGGAACAACACCTGTGCGCCCATTCGCGCGCGGGTCAAACCGGGTGCACGCGGTGTCTTGATGTTTGTCCGACCAGCGCGATCCGCCCCGATGGCGACCACATCGACATTGATCCCATGGTCTGTGCCGGTTGCGGGGCCTGTGCTGCACTGTGCCCTTCGGGTGCGATCAGCTATGATGCCCCGCCTGTCGCGCATATTCTAACCCGCATCCGCACCTTGGCCGAAACCTATCTGGCCGCTGGGGGCAAAGCGCCGCGCCTTTTGGTCCACGACACCGAGCACGGCACTGAAATGATTGCGCTTTCTGCGCGTTTCGGACGTGGCTTGCCCGCCGATGTTATCCCGCTTGGTGTTGAGGCCTTGGCCGGGTTCGGCCATGCAGAGCTGCTTGCTGCCCTTGCCTCGGGTTTTCACGGGATCGATATTCTGGCCGCACCGCGGACCGAGCGTGATCCAATCAATGCCGAGATTGAACTGGCCGCTGCCATGGGCGGCGCGGATCGTTTGCGGCTGATTGATGTCGCTGATCCTGACGCGCTGTCAGACCTCCTCTATGCGGCGCGCCCTGCCCCACTGTCTGTTACGCCGGTTTTGGCGATGGGAAGCCGCCGTCAAATTGCACGGCTTGCCGGCAAAGCGTTGTTGCAGGATGCAAAAGCGCCGGTCCCGCTGCCCGTGGGCTCGCCTTATGGTGCGGTTATCGTCAATTCCGACACCTGCACGCTGTGCCTGTCATGCGCGTCGCTGTGCCCGAATGGTGCGTTGCTGGATAACCCCGACAAACCCCAGTTGCGCTTTCAAGAAGATGCTTGCCTACAATGCGGAATTTGCGAAACGGTCTGCCCGGAAAACGCGATCACTCTGCAACCACAATTTGATCCAACCGATGCCGCCTTTACACAGCGCGTTCTGCACGAGGAAGAGCCATTCCCTTGCGTAGAATGCGGCAAATTGTTTGGTGTAAAGTCCACCATCGAAAAGATCACAGAAAAGCTGGCAGGCAAGCACTCGATGTTCATGGAAGGTGGCGCAGGCCGTTTGATCCAGATGTGCGATGATTGCCGCATTCAGGCGCAATACCACAGCACAAACAACCCCTTTGCCAGCGCCGAGCGGCCACGTGTGCGCACCACAGATGACTACCTGACAAAGCGCCGCGATCACTGATGCAACCGTTATTTTGCCGCAACAGCCGCTCCCAAATCGGTCGGGGCAAGGCGCGACACATAAGCTTGAACCGCTTCCACCTAAATGTGCGTCAGCAGGATGGGAACAAGGGATGCTCGCCTCATCGGATCAAATTCTGGGCTAATGCCACTAACCTACATAAGGGATGGATGCGGGTTCAGGATAGAAAACGCCCCGAACCGCACGGCCCAATCGGGCAAATCGCGGCACGATGTGATTCACCAACCCAAGTCTGCCAAGTCGGTGGGCACTCTCAAGAGAAATCCACGCGGCGCTTCGGCACGTGCCATCCCTGCCGAAAGCCCAAAAATATGAATGAAAATACGCATCTATTTCCCCCTTGCCCTGCTAGGCTAGGCAAACCGATGCATCTTGGTCAATTCCAAAAGGAGCCTTATCATGGATGATGAGTTCAACATGTCCCTTCGCAAATTCCTTAAACAGGTCGGCGTCACTTCGCAGCAAGCGATCGAGGCGGCCGTGCGCGACGCAGGACCGTCAGTCGCAGGCAAAGCCCTGACAGCCCGCATGGTCCTGACCATAGACGGGATCGACATGACACATATCGTCGAAGGCAAAATCACAGGGCCAACCGAATGACGCTGAACCGCGACAGCATTCTAGACATATTGAAAACCATCAAGGACCCGATCCGCGGCAATGACCTTGTGTCTGCGGGGATGGTACGCGCGCTTACAGTGGACGGCGGCAATGTGCGCTTCGTGTTGGAAATTGATCCTGCACGCGCCAAAAAGATGGAAGAAACGCGCGCCGAAGCCGAGGCCAAAATTCGGACGCTGGCGGGGGTTGAAAACGTATCCATTGTGATGACGGCCCATACCGTTTCCACGCCGCCGCCTGATCTGAAAACAAAGGGCCATAGCCATTCACATGGCCCGGCCAAAGCGGACGGACCAGAAAAGATTCCCGGTGTCGCGCGTATTCTGGCAATTGCTTCGGGCAAAGGCGGGGTTGGCAAATCTACGGTTTCAGCCAATCTTGCAACAGCTTTGGCTGCCGAAGGTCGCAAAGTCGGACTGCTGGATGCCGATGTTTACGGCCCCAGCCAGCCGCGCATGCTTGGTGTTTCGGGACGCCCGCAATCGCCCGATGGCAAAACCATTCTGCCGTTGCGCAACCATGGCGTCACGCTGATGTCGCTTGGTCTGATGACCCAAGAGGATGAGGCCGTTGTTTGGCGTGGCCCGATGCTCATGGGCGCGCTGCAGCAAATGTTGTTTCAGGTACAGTGGGGCGCGTTGGATGTGTTGATCGTCGATCTGCCGCCCGGAACAGGCGATGTGCAAATGACGCTTGCGCAGAAATCACAGCTTGATGGCGCAATCATCGTTTCAACGCCGCAAGATATTGCCTTGCTTGATGCCCGCAAAGGCATTGATATGTTTAATAAACTCGGCACTCCCATTCTTGGCCTGATCGAAAACATGTCCACCCATATTTGCAGCCAATGCGGGCATGAAGAACATATCTTTGGCCATGGCGGCGTGGCACGAGAGGCGGAAAAGCTGGGGCTACCCCTGCTGGCCGAAATTCCGTTGCATCTGGATATTCGGACCGCAGCAGATGGGGGCGCGCCGATTGTTGTGTCAAAGCCCACCTCTTCGCAGGCGCGCGCCTTTCGCGACTTGGCGCGCGATTTGATCACCAAGGGGTACGCATGACTATTGCGCCAACCTTTCCACCTCTGCTGAAAGGTCTCGCCACTGGCCCGGCAAATCCTTTTTTGGTTGCCGTCCACGAAGCCCAAAAAGGAGTCGATTCCGGCTTGCTGACCTGGTCGCTATCACCTGAGCGGTTGCGCGCGGCCCTTGTGCTGGCCCCAGAAGTTCCGCTTGAGGCCGCAATGGCTGCGTTTTGCGCCTGTGCTCTTGGCATCCAGAACGCGCTTGGCGCACATGCGCCGCCCGAAACCGCTGTGCACCTGGATTGGACAGGCGGCATCCGCATGAACGGTGGTCATGTCGGCGGCTTGCGTGTCACGGCCTCGACACGCGACCCTTTGGCGGAACCGGCCTGGATGGTCGTCGGACTAGAGCTGACGCTGTCTTTGCCTGATACGCTGGAGCCAGGTGAGACACCCGACTGGACGTCGTTGCAGCAAGAAGGCTGCGCCGATATTGACCCGACGCTTATTTTGGAAGCATGGTCGCGCCATTCACTGCTTTGGCTGAATGGGTTGGATGACCCAAAGGGCCGCGCCGATTTGCATAGAAACTGGAGCGGGCTTGCATGGAACATGGGCGGCGACATATCTTTGCCGTTGGATGGAACCCATCATGTGGGTAAATTTCTGGGCGTCGACGAAAACTTTGGGATGCTGCTGAAACTCGGCCAAAAGACCCATCTCATCCCTCTCTCAAAACTGCTGGAGACTGACTGATATGCCTCACCTTCTGGCGCGCGCGATCCATTTTGACGAAAGCGATACGAATGTATTTCACAACCCCGCGCGCACTGGCGAATGGGCTGTTTCGGGCGGATTTGAATTTTCCAATTGGTCACAAGGCGATCTGGTCGGTAAGGCACGCCAGGCTTTTGCAAATGGCTGGCTTGGGGTTGAGACATTTGGCCGCGTCACGTTCGTTGCGACCACGCAGATTGAAGATGCCGAATACGACGCGCTGGCCCGACACATCGCCCAGCATTTCGTTGATGTGTACAATGCACCGAGCCTTGAGGCCGCCTTGCCCATAGCGCTTGAGGAACTGTCACAAATGGCTGACCTATGTGCCGATCATGCACCCAATACGGTGCTGACAGTGCTACGCGAACTCAGCGAAGCCGGGGTGCGGGAACAATACCGCTATATTGAGGCGAATGACGCTGGTCTTGACCAGTTTGCCATTCACTCTGTCCCGGAGTAGTGACCGCTTTTCCCCTGCATTTAGCCACAACCCACCCCAAGGGCGGTCTGACGTCAGCGCCTATGGGTCCAAATGGGGTAAATTGTTAAGAGGGTGTTCGGGGCCGATTGTAACCACCAAGGGGTGGAAGATGTAGCAGACAACCGGAATGCGCATTTGCGTCGAAAAGCGTTCACTCCTCGATCTCATCCAAACCTTTCGCCGCCCCAACCGCGGCCAAAGCCATCGCGGCAAAGATCATCAGCGTCACTTTCGCACCCGCCAGCGAAGCCAGAGCGCCAAAAAGGCCTGACCCTAACAAAAGGATCCCGATCACAGTATTTGATACGGCCGTATAAGCAGCGCGGTTGTTTTTGGGTGCCATATCTACCAAATAAATCGTCCGGCCCTGTCGCACACCATGATAGGCAATCATCAGCACAAACAAAACCAGCGGTAGTGCCCAAACCGTTCCCGATGCTCCGGCCAAATCCAGCACAACAGCCGCCAGCAACGCCGCCGCCCCTACCATGGCCGCAAACATCAGCACCTTACGGCTGGACCTGTCGGCCATGCGCCCCCAAACCCACGAACTTATCAGCGATGCGATTGACGAGGCCAGGACCAGTGCGCCCAGCCGATCAAAAGTGCCATGCCCCGCCTGCGCACCCAAAAGCACAATATAGGGCGGCGCCAATGCGGTTGAGGTCAAAAGCCCGCGCGCCCAAATAAAACGTCGCAATTGCGGATCGTCGCGTAACAGGGTCAACTGACCCAGCGCTGCCGTTTCCGCCTTTCCCGGAGTAGGCTCCTCCCATAAGGTTGCGAAGATCATGCCAGCCCCCAGCCACAGCATTGCCGCGAGTGCAATCGCCACCAGCACCAAAGTTGCGCGGTCCATCAGCCCCGACATGAGAACAAGCGCGAATATCACGACGGCACCCGCGCCCAGTGATGTGGCCACGCCGGTTGCCGCACCGCGCCGCGATTGGCCCACTGTTTTGCCCAAAACGTCGCTGTAACTGACCGAACAAATAGACCGCGCCACCGCCAGCACAGCCAGTAAAGCACAAATCACAAGCCCTGCATTAGCGCCGTCCAGCGTCAAACCCGCCAGCACAATCCCTGCCGCCGCCGCACCCTGCCCGAGACTACCCAAGACCCAAGCCCACTTGCGCCGTGCCATGGCATGCACCAGTGGCGCAGTAAACAGTTGTGGCAGCAAAGCGCCCGCCTCACGGATTGGCACCAGCAAACCGACAAAAAACGAAGACGCCCCCAAATGGGCAAGCAACCAAGACAATACCAGCTTCGGGTCAATCAACCCGTCCGCGATCTTGCTCATTGAAAGTGATCCGGCATGACGCAGAAAGTTTGTCGGCTCAACGCTGGCCTGTGCCTCTGACAGGCCACCTGCACCACTGGTATCGACGACCAGCGCCCTGAACAAAATGTCCCCTAAGCTTTTCATCTTTATCCCATAGCCCGTCCAAGGTTCTTCGGCATCACAATGTCCGATCAAACTCGCGCTTTCAACCATTTGATCAACACTGATCAACGGCGTTTCCGAACATGACTATTCGCAGTCTTGCGCTCAGAAGTTTGGACCTCAATCAATTACACGTCTGCTCGTTTCGCCCAAGCCAAGTTGTGAGTATCCTTGCGCGATTTCGGGACAGAACTATTTCCACAGCCCTGTCAAAGCAATTGCTGTCAGATGCCGATGCGCTGATCAAAGCGTCGCGGTTCGGCGGCCGCAGACGTGATCGCCAAGCCCATCAGGGCTTTGGACAAAATGGCAGCGGTTCGCGTGGCAAGCCAAACCAAAACCCTGAGTGAAGCGCCCACCGGGGTTGCCATGCTGGTGCGCAGTTTGCACGCTTTTGTATATCTCGCGGAAGATACAAATGACCCGGGGACTGCGGATCTTGCAATTGAACGCGCTGGTTTTCAGGAAAAGGCAGCATGGATACTTCGGTCAATGGCCGCCTGAGGCCGCGCCTTGGCCAAGACAATCAGATCAGCCCCGGATGTTCCGGGGCCTTTTTAGGGTTGCACGTTCTGGTCGAAATGGCCCCGTTCAAAGCCCCAGCACCAGCGATGCAATTGAGAAATAGATCAAAACGCCCATACCGTCCGAAATTGTCGTAACCAATGGCCCGCTTGCCGTTGCCGGATCAAGCCGCAAACGGCTAAGAAGAAACGGCAGCGACATGCCGACAAGGCTGCCAATGATCACAACCACGAACATAGTCAGTCCGACGGTCAATGCGATCTCCGGTCCACCGCGCAATGCACCGACAGGAAAAACCACCAGCGCCATAGTCGCACCAAGCGCCGCCGCGACGATAAGTTCGCGCAAGATCAAATCGCGCCAGTCCTTCAACTCCACATCCCCGGTTGCCAGCGCACGCACCATCAGCGTTGCCGATTGTGACCCGGCATTGCCACTGCTGTCGATCAGCAAGGGCAGAAAGAAAACCAGCGAAACATAGGCCAGTATCATATCTTCAAAATAGGCAATACCTGCACCGGAAAAGAGATTGCCAAACACCAAAAGGGCCAACCAAACGATCCGCTTCGAATAGAGCACCCTGATCCCCGCCTGACGCAGGCTTTGGGAGAACGGCAAGACAGTCGATATTTTCTGGAAATCCTCGGTCATTTCCGCCTGCATCGCATCGGTCGCGTCATCGTGGGTAACAATACCCACAAGCCGCCCATCCGCATCGATCACCGGCACAGCCAAAAAGTCATATTGCGCAATCATCTTGGCCACGTCTTCACGGTCCGTGGTGGCTGTGACCGTTTTCAGCGATTTGTCCATAAAACTGCTGATGGGTGTGTTTTCATCCGCCAATATCAGCTCATGCAAGCGAACCGAACCAATCAGGCGCTTATCATCATCGAGAACGTAGGACCGATAAATCGTCTCGCGGGCGGGGCCCATACGACGTAGCGCACCAATAGCCTCTGCCGCCGTCATCCCGGCTTCAAGTATCGCATAATCCGTCGTCATGATCGCGCCGGCGCTGCCCTCGGGAAAGGCGGAAAGGCTGCGGATGTTGTCGCAATCCTCTTGCTTCAGATCATGGATCAGTTGGTGTTGTGCCGCCTCCGGTAGCTGATTGAAAAGATCCGCGCGGTCATCCGCGTCCATCTGCGCAACCATCTCGGCGAAATCATTTGGATTAAAGAGCTGCGCCATATCCACCTGCCGATCCAGCGCGAGATGTGCAAACACCTTTGCACGCCGTGGCAGGGGTATTTCGGCAAGATGGCCAGCGGCTTGTGCAAGCGGTGACTGGTTCAACCAGACGGCAAGGTCAAAAGGATGCGCGGACTGGATGAAATCAGGGATAGCCTCTGCGACAGAGTCGGTTTCCAGCAATTTCTTTTCACTCATATCCCGCACCCCGATCAGTTGCCTTATACGAAGTTGCCTGCACCTCGCTCAGAAGCGATTTGGGCAGATTATTTGCCGAGGTTCAATGTGATTTTCGTGGTCATCTCAAGTGTTAAAAGCGTCATCTTGCAAACGTTCGCTTAGGTAGGAACACAATCTCGGTTTGTCGCTTTCAAATATTCGCAACCTTGCGCCTACCCTCTTACTTCGGTTGTGAATCGACATAATCCGCGTTTGAAGGCAATGTGCTACAAGCGTTGCGTTGACCGCTCCGTTCAAGGATAAACCATCGGAGCAATTGCAATGTCTCAGACGATCCGCCAGATTCTCGTTTCGGTAAAAGGCCTTCTGAGTGGCACTGCCGCCTTCATGGCCGGAAACAGTTTGCTTGGCGTTATCTTGCCGCTCCGCATGGAGACCGCAGGGTATCCGGTGGCACTGACCGGCGCAATTATGGCCGCCTACTACCTTGGTCTGGCCCTTGGCGGCTTTCATGGCAAACATGTGATCTTTCGCATCGGGCATATCCGTGCCTTCGCTGTATTCGCGGCAATGGCAGCTGCAACCACCCTTGCTTATGCCGCTTTTTTCCATCCGGTCACATGGATAATTCTTCGTATTGTCAACGGGTTCTGTATCGCGGGCATGACAGCCGCAGTTGAAAGCTGGCTGAACACCCGAAGCAGCAACGAAACCCGCGGGCGCGTCCTTAGCTTTTATATGTTGACCTTTTATCTGGCCGTCGCATCGGGTCAAACTATGGTCAACCTTTCGAATGTCGAAACCGCCGATCTCTTTATGTTAGCCGCCGCACTGATTGGGCTTTCTCTGATCCCGGTTGCAATGACCAGTCTGGGGGAACCCAACCTCAGCGAAAGCCGCGTGCTCGGCGTCAAAGACCTTTACCTGGCATCAAAGGTTGGCGTAGTCGGCGCAGGCGTTGCGGGGTTGATGGTCGGCTCTTTCTATGCGCTGGGCGTGGTCTTTGCCCGCAGGATTGGGCTAAGCGTGTCCGAGGCCGCCCTGTTAATGAGTGTGGTGGTGCTCGGCGGTTTGGCTGCCCAAATTCCAATGGGCATGCTGGCAGATCGGTTTGACCGCCGCATCGTGATGTCAGGCACTTTGCTGGTCGTCGGGGCCGCTTGGGGAACGCTTGCCAGCTTTGTTGCCTCTGGCTTGCCCCTTGTCGCCTTGCTGGCAGTGGCACTGGCGTTTGGCGGGGCGATGAGCAGCGTCTATCCGCTTTGCGTTGCACAAACATTCGACCGGCTGGAGCGCGAGTTTTACATTGCCGCATCGGGGCGCTTGCTCATGGTCTATTCCATCGGCGCAACGATTGGCCCGCTCATCGCGGCGGCGCTAATGGCAATATACGGCCCGTCCAGTTTTTTCCTGTTCGAATCCACTGTGGCGATACTCTACGCCGTGTTTGTTCTTATTCAAACCTCACGTCGGCCCGGTGTGCTGGTAGATAAGCGGGAAAAATATGTGCCTCTGCCAGACCTGACACCCGTCGCAATGGCCCTCGATCCGCGGACGGACCCTAACCCAAGGGCGCAATAGCGTTCATTGGCAAGATCAACGTGCATTGCGCTGCTTTCACGAATTAAGTTTTCGATGATGTGCCAAAACAGATCACCTCGGTACGGCTCCCGAAACCGGGTGGGCAGAACGCCCAGCATTCTTCTGCCCAGCGTCAGAGTTTCAACTTCAATTTGTGGCGCGTGTACCAAGTGCAAAGCTGCGGTATGCTTCGTCGCCAGATCACAAGCTTAGCCAACAGCATTTCTTGATTGGTCAGAGCCATCAACAGCAACCGAAATCTTTGTAAACATGGTTTTCTCCTCCTCCAAACAGTGTTCATTTTTTGAACCACTTAGTCGTGGCAGAGGCCGTAACTCATGCTCTAGGCAACGCCGCAAACCTAAACAACAAAATCTGAAATCTTCCGCAAAGCGGCTATTTTCCCGAGAACTTTCATTCGATTTGCGTCCAAACCTAACTCATCCTCCCCAACAACAAGATCGCATGCCAGCGTATCACCAACTACTCCACCCCAAAGCCACGAAATCGCGTATAGGGCTCAATCAAGCTTGACCATTCACGCCCGGTTGAGCAAGCAAAACAGGTTCTATTGGAGGCCGTGAAAGAGGTGAAATTAGTCCAGAAAAATCCGTCCGCGGATGTCCAAGTTCTATCTTATGATAAGGACGTCACTGCCTTTGGCCCGCGCTATTGCCGAAGGGGCTTTGACCGGGATATCGACTGCCGGGATGAGGTTTTGGTCTGGGCGACAGCAGCTTGCGCAACACGGCACCACGCCGACCGCGTTGATCTGGTCGGCGCAGAAACAAAAGGCATAGGCGTTTCGCAAAACACCTGACTGTGCGACCTCTATTCCGCAAGCTGTTCGGGTTTCGGTTCCCTATGCCACTGAAACAACGCATCAAGCAGCGCGACCATCACTGCTGCCGCCAAAGCCCCGGTGAGGGTTAGCACGATGCGCGTAAAGACCGCATAACCCGCCTCTTGCGTCGACAGCGCCCCGGCAATCAATGCCAGCGCGACAGAAAAGCCGTATTGATACACCATGCTAGGATGCGTGCCTTGCAACATCCGGTTGCCAAACCACAGCCCACCCAGAAAGATCATGCCGAGCAGGATCGAAAGATGCTCTGTCAGCGTGAACACCCACAGGATCGCGAGGGCCACGGCACCGCCATAAAATGTCGCGCGGATGCGCTGCCATGCCTCAAAAAACACTGCATGGCGGGTGGGGAATACCAACACCATCGCGGCAATAATCGCCATCATCATATCCGAGGGCTGCATCACCGCATAAAGCCAAAAGCTGAGCCCTAGCAAGACAGTCGCCCGGATTGCAGCGCCAGTCGTCACATTGCCCTCACTTGGCGTCGGCTCATCAACATGCTTTTCGCGGGTGCGCGGCGGCAGCAGAAAATAGACTAATGGCGCGATGACCAGCGCGACCAAAGCCGCCTGCAAGAAACCATCGCGCAGCACCTCCACCATAACCGTGCCATGCATCCCCATGATCGACATCAAGACCGCCATGACCACGACCAGCATTCCCATTTGCGCCCCGGTCTGCAAAATCAGGCGAAACCCCACGAAATAGGCCAGCCACATCGCTCCGAGATAAACCAACGGCATAGGGCGCAGAAAATTGACCAACCACGCCAGTGCAAAGGCCATCACGATCATGGCAATAGGTCCGGCAAACCCCTTGATCGGATCAAACGCTTTGCGCTGTGCGGCAATCAGGCCCAGCGGCAAGGCTGCAATGATCGGCGGCAT
>RCMY010002356.1_pt1 | contig 17191 bp, 17 predicted proteins | sample 2041341 | NCBI WGS metagenome assembly RCMY01 (sample SAMN09708234, study PRJNA481090) | Marine sediment metagenome, whole genome shotgun sequencing project. | reverse complement strand
AAGGCTTTACAGTCGAGCTGGCACATACCGGGCGAGATGGGTTAGAGGCCGCGCTCACCCAGCCTTTCAGCGCGGTGGTGCTGGATATTATGATGCCGGAGCTGAGTGGCACAGAAGTATTGAAGAGCATTCGCCAGCAGTCGGCGGTGCCTGTGATTATGCTCACGGCCAAAGGCGATGATCTTGACCGCATCATTGGCCTTGAGCTGGGTGCCGATGACTACTTGCCCAAGCCTTGCAATCCTCGTGAACTGGTGGCGCGCCTGAAAGCGGTGCTGCGGCGTGCGTCGCCAGCACCGGCTAGCGAATCAGACACGCGAGATTTGCAGGTAAACGAGCTGCTGCTGGAACCCGGCAAGCATCAAGTCAGCTACGCTGAGCAACCACTGGCGCTGACCAATGCAGAGTTTGAAATTTTGAGTTTGCTGATGCAAAAGGTCGGCAAAGTGGTTAGCAAGGAGGTTCTTTACAGTGAAGCTTTGGGGCGCGAATTCACGCCTTACGATCGCAGCATTGATATGCACCTGAGCAATATTCGCAAGAAAATTGCCGCACATACCAGTGCGGAGGTCATTAAGAATATTCGCGGCATCGGTTATATGCTTGTGCAAGATTAAGTTTCGGTGCTAAACCTCTATTGGAAAGTATTCCTCGGCTTTTGGCTCAGCACCATTGTCATTGTTAGCGGCGCTGTGCTGGCCAGTCACTATCTGCCGGTCACCGAAACAACAATTGAAGTCACGCCACCACAGCTGCTGCTGGGACAGGCGCTGGAATCGCTCAGCAGTGGCCAGCTTGACGGGCTACGCCAATGGGCCAGGTCGGCACGAGAACAAAGCGGTACGCGCACGCTGTTGCTCAATCAGAAGAACCAGAATCTACTCACCGGAGAGCTGTTCGCACCCGAGCAGAATGAACTGCTCGCGTTGACCAAAGTGACCCCGGAAAATGGCCGTGTGGCAATCAATACCGCGAAGCGGCGCTACGTGGTGGTCGCACTGCCGTCTGAAAACTCGAATGTGCTGCTGCGACTGATCATCGATGCACCTAACGAAAGTAGTCAGCTGCAAAAAGTGTTTATGCGCAGCCTGTGGCCGCGGCTGCTGATTGCCGTGCTGCTTAGCGGCATGGTCTGTTATGTGCTGAGCGGTAATTTTACCGTGCCAATCAAGCAGCTACGCTATGCCACCCGCCAGGTCGCTGAGGGTAACTACGATGTGCGGGTGAGCGAACATCTGCGGCCAACCAAAGACGAGCTGGATTTGCTCGCTCGTGACTTCGATCACATGACGCAAAAAGTGCAGCAAACGCTGAAAAATCAGCAGCGGCTAATTCAAGACGTATCGCATGAACTGCGCTCACCGCTGGCACGTTTGCAGGTGGCCTTGGGGCTGGCGCAGCAGCGCGCAACCGACGACAGCATGCCGGAGCTGCAGCTTATCGAGCAGGAAGTGCAGGTACTCGACGAACTTATCGAGCAAATTCTCAGCTTGCCACAGCAAGATCTTGAGCTGAATGATGCGATTGATGTGATCGGCTTGTTGCGCCATGTAACCGATGTGTTAGCGCCGGAAGCGGCAGCTAAGCAGGTCACGCTGCAGCTAACGCATAGCGTTGATGAAGCGGTGGTGCGCACTCGCGGCCGACTGCTCTCGGTTGTGTTTGAAAACCTCCTTAAGAATGCAATCCGCTATAGTCCAACCGCTGCCACAATAACTATTAGTTGCGAAATCAACGACGGGCAAGTATGCATCAGCGTTCAGGATCAGGGTCCAGGTGTGGAAGAGCAACACCTGGCGCATATTTTCGAGCCATTCTACCGAGCGTCCGATGCTCGCGACCGAAACAGCGGCGGCTATGGTTTGGGTTTGGCAATTGCACAGCGCAGCGTGAACCTGCATCACGGCGCGATTGGCGCGCGCAATGTAGAACCCGGGCTATGTGTAACGGTTAGTCTGCCACTGGATGACGAAGAGGAAACAGCTTAAACAGTCTTTAGAGCTTCTCTATCAATGAACGTGTTTGGCAACAGACGCCTGCACCGCGCCAAGATCATTTGCCACAACATCGAAACGTTCCGGGCGCTCTAGCAAATCGTGCAGATGGCGCGGCAGCTGCGGTTCAACCGGCACGCCCGCCTGCTTAACGGCAGCGGGAAACTTCGCCGGATGGGCTGTCGCCAAGGTCACCATCGGTGTGCTTTTGTTGCGCCAGCAGGCCCGCGCTGCGTTCACGCCAATCGCGGTATGCGGGTCGAGTAGATATTCGCTAGCGGCGTATACGTCTTTTATGGTACTACAGGTTGCCGCATCGTCGACGCGATGACTGCTGAACAGCTTGCGGGCGGTACTGAGTGCGTGCTCGCTCAGCGCTAGAGGCTCGGTTTTAAAGCGCTCCATCATCGCGCCAATGGCGCTGCCGTCGCTATCGTAAAGATCAAACAGCATGCGCTCAAAGTTACTTGAGATCATGATATCCATACTCGGTGACAAGGTATGCAGCAGCTCATGACGGCTATAGTCGTTGGCGCTCAACGTGCGGTGCAATATGTCGTTACTGTTAGTCGCAATCACCAGCTGTGCAATCGGCAAGCCCATTTTCTTCGCCAGGTAGCCAGCAAAAATATCGCCAAAGTTACCTGTAGGTACGGAAAAGGATACCGGTCGATGCGGTGCGCCCAAATGTAGGGCTGCATAAAAGTAATAAACAATTTGCGCCATGATGCGCGCCCAGTTAATCGAGTTAACCGCTACCAGTTGCCGGCCATCCGGCAGGAAAGACTGGTCCGCAAAACTGGCTTTGACCAGGGCCTGGCAGTCATCAAAATTACCTTCTATCGCGATGTTGTGAATATTGTCGCCAGCGACGGTCGTCATCTGCCGCCGTTGTACGTCGGATACACGCTGGTGTGGATGCAGAATGAAAATGTCCAGCTGCTCGCAGTGGCGACAGCCCTCAATAGCTGCCGAACCGGTATCCCCCGACGTAGCGCCCAACACTACTACTCGCTGGTCGCGTTTTTTTAAAACGTAGTCAAACAATTTACCCAACAGCTGCAGCGCAACATCTTTGAAGGCCAACGTCGGACCATGAAATAGTTCCAGCACCCACTCGTTGGCATCAAGCTGCACTAACGGGGTGACTGCGGGGTGGCGAAACTCGCCATAGCTTTGATCTATCATCTCCCGTAAGTTGCTGGCGGGAATTGAGCCGGCAACAAACGGAGCAATCACTTCAAAGGCAAGCTCGGGGTAGGTCATAGACGCGAAACCGGCGATCTCTTCCTTGCTGAACGCAGGCAGTTTTTCTGGCATGTACAGCCCGCCGTCGGGTGCGAGACCGGTTAGCAATACATCTTCAAATTCCAGCTTGGGAGCAATCCCGCGAGTGCTGATATATTTCACGTTAACGTGTGCTCCCTAATGCGGCGCTAGAACCGATGTTATCCATCCAGCGACTCCATGCGCAGCGTCATCACGGGCTCAGTGATGGTCGGCAAATTTTGTAGCGCCGTCAGCGTCTGCTGAAAATGCCGCTCCTGCACTACGTCGGTTAAGAGAATAATCGTCGCCGTTGTCGCGCCCTTTTTGGGTTCTTTCTGAATGACCGCTTCGATGCTGATGTCCGCGTCGCTTAACATCCGGGTAATGCTCGACAACACGCCGGGCTCATCAACAACCGACATGCGCAAGTAATATGCCGTGCGCACTGCGTCTATAGGCAGCACTGGCTCATCAGACAAGGCATGCTGCTGAAACGCCAGCGCCGGCACGCGCTGCTCGGGACCGGCATCAATAGTACGTGCCACGTCGACAATGTCGGCAATGACCGCCGACGCGGTCGCCTCGCTGCCTGCGCCCGCGCCGTAATATAACGTCGGCCCGACCGCATCGGCCTCGATTAATATCGCGTTCATCACGCCGTTGACGTTGGCGATTAGACGCTGCTGCGGAATCAGTGTGGGATGAACGCGCAGCTCAATGCCCTCTTCTGTTCTGCGGGCAATACCGAGATGTTTAATGCGGTAGCCCAGCTCTTCTGCGTAGCGCACGTCTTGCGTGGTTACCCGGCCAATACCCTCGGTGTAGACTTTGTCAAATTGCAGCGGTATGCCGAAGGCAATAGATGCCAGAATCGCCAGCTTGTGCGCGGCGTCTATTCCTTCTACATCGAAGGTCGGGTCGGCTTCGGCGTAACCCAGCGCCTGCGCCTCTTCTAACACATCGTCAAAGGCGCGACCGGTGTCGCGCATTTCGCTGAGAATGAAATTACCGGTGCCATTAATAATTCCGGCCAACCATTCGATGCGATTGGCACTTAAACCTTCGCGCAGCACTTTGATAATCGGTACACCGCCGGCAACGGCTGCCTCGAAGGCGACTTCCACGCCCCGCTCGCGCGCTGCGGCAAATATTTCATTGCCATGCTCAGCGATCAGGGCTTTATTCGCGGTGATCACATGCTTGCCGTTGGCAATTGCCTGTAGCACCAGCTCTTTCGCCGGTTGCAGTCCGCCAATTAGCTCAACGACAATATCGACGTCAGGATCGTTTACAACGGCAAATATATCCCGGCTTACTTTGGTGCTGCCCGGCTGACAGTCAGGATTATCACGGCGCGCGCCAATATGGGTTATGTTGATGGCGTGCCCGGCGCGGGCCGCCAGTGTAGGCTGATTTCTATTAATTACATTGAAAACACCGCTGCCCACGGTGCCTAAACCACAAATACCTACATTGATAGCGCGCAAGACTACTCCCTAAATAATTCGTTAAACTTCGCAGCAGCGGCGCATAGTATAACTTTTCAAGCCACGAAAAAAGCTGGAAACCGTCTGGATTCTGCAGGTTGCGCTGTGCGGATTTTGTCAGGGTGCGACGCTGCCGCGATATATTAATCTAGCTGGGAGACACACCCAAGGCTTTCGCCAGTTCAGCAGCTGGCACGTAGCCTGGCAATAGTTTGCCATCACTGGTGATCAAAGCCGGAGTGCCATTCACGCCGAGTTGCTGACCCAACTCGTACTGTGCTGCAACTGCGTTGCCTTCGCAGGTTTGCATCGGCACGTCTTTACGATTTTTCAACTGCGTCAAAACATTGTTATCTTTAGCACACCACGCTGTCACCAGTTTATCGTAACCCTTTGAGCCTACTCCTCCACGCGGAAATGCCAGGTATCTTACTTCAATACCCATGCGATTTAATTCCGGTACTTCCTTATGCAGCTTCTGACAATAACCGCAGTCGATGTCGGTGAATACGGTAACGACCGCTTTGGTCTGTTTCGGTTTGAAAATGATCATGTCGCTGGACTTAATCTTGGCTAACTCAACCAGGCGATCTTTCTCGCGCTGCTCTTCGGCTAGATTGACAATCTCCTTCGCGCGTACTGCAAACAAATCACCGGCGATAAAAAAATTGCCGTCGGCGCTGGCGTAAAGGGTCGGTCCGTTCAAAATTTGTACTTGATAGATACCCGGCATCTGACTTTCTTTGACACTATTGACGACCAAATCCGGACGCGCACCGGTTATGCTTTTCTTGATGGCCTGCGTGGCTGACTGTTCTGCGTGCGCAGCTGAAACCAGCAACAGCAAACACAGACAACTCACACCACGTTTAATAATTTGCATAACACCCTCTATGTTTATCGTATTAATAGTACTGTAGCCACACTTAGTCGCTTTTACTACCGATTGGTTCATATCTCAACTGTCATTATCATGACTGCACAACTAGCCACGCGGATGATGCGCTGCATGCCGTTTAAGAATTTTTCCAGCCAGCGCTGCGCTTCGTCGTGCATTGGCACTAAATCGTTCTTCAGCACCCTTACCCAGCACTCGCACTACGCCCTGGGTAAGACTGACCTGAGTTGTTTGTAGTTCGACCAACTCACTGACACGTAAACCACAGGCGTATAGCAGCTCAAGCATGGCTTGGCGCGCAGTTCGAGCGCGTTGTCGGCATGGTGCGGAGCCTGCAGCAGTGCCTCCACGTCGGCTTCGGTTAACGATTTGGGTAGCGGTCGCGGCAGCCTGGGGCTATCTACGTTCAGCGTTGGGTCGGCAGCAATGCGGCCCATGCGCAGCTGGTAGCGATAAAAGCCTCGCAAACAGGAAAGCTGGCGTGCCGACGAGCGCGCCGACTGTTGATGCTGTGCGCAGTTGGCGAAAAAGCCCATAACATCCTGCTGATTGGCGTCGAGCAAATCGCAGTGGCGCAGTGCCAACCATTTACCAAACGCCTGAAGATCGCCGATACGCTATTAGGGTGTTGAGACTAAGACCTTTTTCTACCCAAAGGGCATCGAGATACCGATCAATCGTTGCGTGCATTCGCACTCGCTTCGAGCCAGGTCACATACCGGCTGGCAACAACTGTGGTGTAACCGCTAGTGTGGTGCAACGAATAAAAAAGGGCGGCAAAAGCCGCCCCTGTAATTTACTTGCCCAGCTTCTCTTTGATGCGGGCCGCCTTGCCACTTAAGCCACGCAGATAATACAGCTTGGCCTGGCGCACGGAGCCACGACGTTTGACTTCAATAGTTTCCAACAGCGGGCTGTAAGTTTGGAAAGTACGCTCTACGCCGATGCCGTGCGAAATTTTGCGCACGGTGAAAGCCGAGTTAAGACCACGATTGCGACGCCCGATCACTACGCCTTCAAAAGCCTGTAAGCGTTCGCGGGTGCCTTCTTTAACGCGCACCTGAACCACAACGTTATCGCCGGGCGCAAACTCCGGTATTTCCTTACCTGTTTGCTCTGCTTCCAGCTCGGCAATTATTTTGTTGCTGTTCATCGTGGGCTCCTGGTTTTCGTCTTAAAAATAGTGTGTGTTGCGATGTTACTATCAAGTGTAAAGTTAGTGCTTTTCACGCTGGTATTCAGCCAGCAATTGTTGCTGCTCCGGGTTGAGCTCTCGTGCCTTCAGTAAATCAGGTCGCCGCTCCCAGGTTAGCCCCAGCGATTGTTTTTCTCGCCAGCGCTTAATGTCTGCGTGGTTGCCGCTCATCAGCACACTCGGTACCGACTGGCCTTCGAACTGCTCCGGTCGCGTGTAGTGCGGATGGTCCAGCAGACCGTGCATAAACGAGTCTTGCTGCGCCGATTCCGCGTCGCCCAATGCACCGGGCAGCAACCGCGTCATCGCGTCGATCATTACCATGGCTGCCAATTCGCCGCCCGACAAAACATAGTCGCCTAGCGACCATTGCTCGTCGACTTCCTGTTCAATAATCCGCTCGTCGATACCTTCGTAGCGTCCTGCCAGCAAAATAAGCGGGCCACCTCTGCTCAACTCGCCTATCGCCTGCTGGTTCAGCGGCCTACCCTGCGGTGATAAACAAATCACCTTAGCTGTCGTGGCGCCGATGTCGCTGCGCGCGTGCCGCAGCGCCTTCTGCAATGGCTCCGGCTTTAACACCATGCCGGGACCGCCGCCGTAGGGCCTGTCGTCGACTCTGCGATGCCGGTCTTCAGTAAACGACCGAAGGTCGATCAAGTTCACGGTGAGTAAGCCCTGGCGTAGCGCTCGCCCACTAATGCCATAATCGGTTACTGCTGCAAACATCTCAGGGAATAGCGTGATAACCGAGATGTGCATTTAGCAACCTGTCATTAGCCACCTGTCAAAAGGTCGAGTCCCAGTCGACGTGTATCTCTCCCGCCGCCAGATCGACCTGCTTAACCACCTGCCCCGGCAAGTACGGTATCAGACGCTCTTTGTCGTCAACGCTGCCATCGCAACCGGCAACGACTAGCACGTCGTTGGCACCAGTCTCAAGCAGCTTTGCAACGATGCCTAGCAGTTCACCCTCTCCGCCTACAACCTGCAGGCCCTGCAGCTGATGCCAATAAAACTCTTCTGCTACCAAACTCGGCAGCTGGTCACGCTCTATACCAATATTGCATTGCGCCAGCGCCTGGGCCTGGTCTCTATCGTCGCAGCCTTTGACATGCACAATCAGGCGACTGCCCTGCCAGCGACGCTGATCGGTCTCGAGCAGACGCCAATCCTTGCCGGCTTCAATATACCAGTGCCTATATTCACTCAGGTTTTCAGCCGGCTCGGTAAAAGACTGCACCCGTAGCCAACCCTGCACGCCAAACGCACCGAGAATGCGTCCCACGACTAACTTATCCATGCTAACGGCAGGGCAAAGTCGAAAGAATCGGCGTCGACTGAATCACCGCTGGCGCGTAACAGCGAACCTGCTTAGGCAGCCTGCTCTTCAACAGCGGCTGGGGCAGGCTGCTTTTCAGCGTCTTTAACCAAACCGGCTACTCGGGTCGAAAGTTTCGCGCCCTGACCAACCCAGTGTTTAACTCGCTCCAAATCGAGACGCAGGCGTTCTTCGTTGCCGCGGGCCACCGGGTTGTAAAAGCCCAGACGTTCGATGAAACGGCTATCGCGGGCGCGACGGCTGTCGGCCACCGTGATGTGATAAAACGGGCGTTTTTTAGCGCCGCCGCGTGACAGGCGAATTATGACCATATTGCTACTCTGTTTGTTGATGCAGAAGGCGTCTTGCTATGTAGGATTGAGCTAACCGCCACTATAAAAGCGCGATATTGTACGGCAATTGTTCTGGCTTTAAAACCGCTAAATGCGGCGCTTTCTGGCTATTGATCAAGCTGCGCTGGCGATAGGTCGTATGCTAGCCTTACCTCCCCGGAAACCCGCCGCCGCCGGGAGGCAGCATGCCGCTCATACCGCGCATCATATTCGCCATGCCTTTCTTGTTGCCCATTTTTTTCATCATTTTCTGCATTTGCTTGTGCTGCTTGAGCAGACGATTGAGGTCCTGAATCTGCGTACCGGAGCCGAGCGTGATGCGCCGCTTACGTGAACCGTTCAGCACTTCCGGACGGCGTCGCTCTGCCGGTGTCATCGAGTTAATAATGGCTTCCATCTGACTAAACATGTTGTTATCAATTTGCGCTTGCGCGGCCTCACTCAAACCGCTCATGCCAGGCAGCTTGTCGAGCATGCTGCTAATGCCGCCCATATTGGTCATTTGCTGCAGCTGATCGCGAAAATCTTCCAGGTCAAAGCGTTTACCTTTCTGGATCTTATGCGCTAGCCGGTCGGCTTTTTTCTTGTCGATTTTGCGCTCGGCGTCTTCGATCAGCGACATTACATCGCCCATGCCGAGGATGCGCGATGCAATACGTTCCGGGTGGAACGGCTCCAGTGCTGCCACTTTTTCGCCCACACCCATGAACTTAATCGGTTTGCCAGTGATACTGCGCACCGACAATGCCGCACCGCCACGCGTATCGGCGTCGGCCTTGGTCAAAATAACGCCAGTGAGCGGCAGCGCTGCGTCGAAGGCTTTGGCCGTGTTGGCAGCGTCTTGCCCGGTCATTGCATCAACAACAAACAGCGTTTCGGCAGGATTAATGGCGCTGTGAACGGCCTTAATCTCCTCCATCATCGCAGCGTCGACATGCAGGCGACCTGCCGTATCGACAATGACCACGTCAAAAAATTTAACTTTAGCGTGCTCAACCGCCGCTTTGGCAATAGCGACCGGCTGTTGATCGGCCTGGCTGGGGAAGAAATTAGCGCCGACCTCGGTAGCCAGCGTTTCCAGTTGCTTGATCGCGGCAGGACGGTAAACGTCGGCGCTGACCAGCAACACCGACTTCTTTTGTTCTTGCTGCAGCCAACGTGCCAGCTTGGCGGCCGATGTGGTTTTACCGGCACCTTGTAAACCGGCAACCAGAATAACCGCCGGCGGCTGCACCGCCAATTCCAGCCCGGGATTGGTACCACCGATGACCTGTTCCAGTTCGGCCTGCACGATTTTGAGGAAGGCCTGCCCCGGACTAAGGCTACTGGCAACTTCCTGCCCGAGGGCGCGCTGCTTCACCGCTTCGACAAAGGTCTTTACCGCCGGTAGCGCGACATCGGCCTCGAGTAACGCAAGCCGCACTTCGCGCAAGGTCTCGCTGATATTGTCTTCGGTTAAACGCGCCTGGCCGGAAATCTTTTTCAGCGAGTGGGACAGGCGATCGGTTAAATTTTCAAACATTTTCAAGACGTCTCTTGGCATAATCGGAAGTTGGTCAGTATACCGAAGCAACGGCTGCCCGTATAATCGAAGTATGCTCATTACCACCAGTATCATTGCGATTGCAGCCTACCTCGCGACGGCCTTCATTTTGCTCGGCTACACGCGCACTGCACCTGCTGCGGCCACGCCGCCCCGGCTCGTCGGTGGGCTGTTCGGCTGCGGCATCATTGCGCATACGCTGAGCACATATTTCAACATCGCGACGCCACTGGGATTTGATCTCGGGCTGTTCCCGATCTCATCGCTAATATTCTGCTTTATTTGCGGCATGGCTCTGCTGACTTACTTACGCCGCAGGCCTATCGACCGGCTACTGTTGGTGCTGCTGCCGATGGCTGCGCTCACGATTGCAGTATCCGTGCTGTTTGACGGTGCCTATACGCCGCGGCACGGCCTGGACAGCGGAATTGTTGCGCATATTCTGGTATCGATGCTGGCCTACAGCGTGCTTGCTTTGGCCGCACTACAGGCACTGTTGCTCGGCTTGCAGGTGCGAGAGCTTAAAAACAAGCACACGCGCGGCCTCATCGACGCTTTGCCGCCGCTACAGACCATGGAAAGCACACTGTTCGAGCTGATCTGGACCGGTTTCATTCTGCTGGGCCTGTCAATTTTAACTGGCGCTGTCTTTCTGGAAGACATCTTTGCCCAACATTTGGTGCATAAAACCACGTTTTCTATCTGCGCCTGGGCTGTCTTCGGCATGTTGCTGTGGGGCCGCACCTGGCTTGGCTGGCGCGGCAAAACCGCCGTGCGCTGGACGCTGATTGGTTTTGCGCTGTTAATGCTCGGCTATGTTGGCAGCAAGCTTGTGCTCGAACTGGTATTGCATCGCGCTTGACCCAGTGCCTTGCTATGCGCCATGAATTTCTGCAAGATTACTTGCCAATCCAATAATCCCTGAGATCCAACCCTCTTTGAATGACGCCCCGCTAGGCCTACTGTATGGCTTGTTAGTACTGTTGATTGCTTTGTCAGCCTTTTTCTCAGGCTCCGAAACCGGCATGATGTCGCTTAACCGCTACCGGTTAAAGCACCTCAATCAAACCAATCATGCCGGCGCGCGCCGCGCCAGCCGGCTACTGAAATATCCTGACCGCCTGATCAGCCTGATTTTGATCGGCAATAATCTGGTGAACTTTACCGCGTCGGCTATTGTTACCGTCATCGGTTTCCGCCTGCTGGGTGATGCCGGCATCGCGATTGCAACGATTATTTTCACCCTCACCGTACTGATATTCGCTGAGATCACGCCGAAAACGTACGCCGCAATGTATCCCGAAAAAATCGCGTTTCCTGCGAGCCGAGCGCTGAAACCGTTGATGAAACTGTTGTACCCGGTGGTCTGGCTGGTCAACATATTCACTAACAGAATACTTAAGCTGTTCGGTCTCGATCTCGATAAAGACAATGACGAGCAATTAAGCACCGATGAACTGCGCACTATTGTAGGTGAAGCCGGCCCACACATCCCTGCGCGACACCAGGCTATGCTGTTAAACATTCTTGACCTGGAACAGGTCAGCGTCGACGACATCAAGATTCCGCGCAATGATATGTTTTGCCTGGATTTGCAGGACGATGACGCCACATTGATCGATAAAATTTGCAATTGCGACTTTACCCGGGTACCGGTTATTGATGGCGATCTTGACGAAGTTAAAGGCATTGTCCATATGCGCCTGGTGAGCCGTTTTCTGGTCAATGGCGTACTTAAGCGCGACACACTGTTAGGTCATATGCGAGAGCCATATTTTGTGCCTGAAGGTACACCGCTACACACCCAAATGTTTAACTTCCAGAAAAACAAACGACGCATAGGCTTGGTGGTCGACGAGTATGGCGACGTCATGGGCCTGGTCACGCTGGAGGATATATTGGAAGAAATTGTTGGTGAGTTTACCTCCAACATGGCCGAGCCGACTGCCGATATTTTTCCGCAACAGGATGGCTCCTATCTTATCAACGGCACCGCGACGATTCGCGACATAAATAAAGCGTTAGGCTGGGCGTTGCCGGCAGACGGTCCGAAAACGCTGAGTGGTTTGATCATCGAACAGTTGGAAGCCTTTCCGCAACCGAATGTCGGCATCAAAATTAATGACTATGGCATTGAGGTTTTAAAAACGCATGGGCGAGTCATTAAGCAAGTGCGCGCTATCGCAATGCAGTCTACCGAGAAGGACTAGTACCCCTTTCAGGTGATATTGCCTAATGCAGCGTTAAGCAGGTCGTTCTCTGCAAGGCGCACTGGTGAAGGCATAGTGGGCCTACGTCGAACCAGTGCACCAAAAGTAGGCGCTCTTAGGCGACGCAGCAGAGGGCGGCCTGCTTAGCGCCCTTCGGGTCATCCCAAAAGCGGCACATTGCTTCGTTGTTTCCCCTCAACGTAGGCCCACTACGCTTTCGGTAAAACGCCTCGCACTGTACCGCTTTTGGAATGACTGCATTAGGCAATATCACCTGGAAGGGGTACTATAAAGCTTGCGTGCACGACTCAGGCGTAAAATTTCTCGCTGCTGTGCGTCCGTTGCTAGCGACCACGCCTTGATTTCCTCCAGGCTGCGAAAGCACCCTACGCACACTTCATTGTCATCCAAACAACAGGTCTTTACGCACGGTGACGCGACCGTGCTGCCTTTATTGGTCGTCAAACGTTTTGTCTTCGCGCAAATGTTGTAAAAAATGCCTGCCATTTTCCACGTAATGATCGCTGCCGTGCGATAGCGTCTCTTGCTGCTCGGCGCTGAGTTCGCGCTTGACGCGTGCCGGCGAACCCAGCACCAGAGAGCCGTCAGGGATGACCATGTTTTCCGGCACCAGCGCGTTGGCACCTATTAAGCAGTTTTTACCAATATTAGCGCCATTCAGCACCACAGCATTGATACCGATCAGACTGTAATCGCCAATAGTGCAGCCGTGTAGCATTGCCTTGTGACCTACCGTAACGCCTTTACCAATGCGCAAGGGCTTGCCAGGGTCGACATGTAATACGGCACCGTCTTGAATATTGCTGCCAGTGCCGATGGTAATCTCATCCTGATCAGCACGTATTACCACGTTGTACCAAATACTAACGTCGGCTTCCAGCGTCACGCTGCCGATCAGCGTCGCGTTGTGAGCGATAAAGTGCGGGCCGCCGTGCAACTGCACTCGGCGGTCTTGTAAACTGAAAATCATAGTGCCTCCAATGGTGTGATTACAAATCCTGAAGCGAGCTAATCGTTGCCTGGCAGCTTTAGATCTGCAGCAAATACCAGGTTCAAAAAATCGAACAGCATCATGGCGGTAATTCCCCAGATACGAAATTCCTCGAATATAAAACTGGGGACATGATATTCACCCTGCGCATTGCTAAACACATCGATTTTTAGATTATTCGCATCAGTCAGCCAGGCAACCGGCACGCAAAACACCGCATCGAGTTCTTGCGGGTTAGCCAGCAAAGCGGGCTGTTCAGGCACGAGACCGAAAAAAGGCGTGACCGACAGCCCGTGCCGCGTGACCATGCGCGGCAAAGCGCAAACCACTTCCACCGCCGCCGTTGGCAAACCAACTTCTTCTTGCGTTTCGCGCAGCGCGGTAGCAAGTAGCGATTTGTCATCCGGCTCACGTTTGCCGCCGGGAAAAGCCACCTCGCCGGCGTGCGAGTGCATATGGCCAGCCCGCCGGGTCAAAATAATTTTGCCATCGGCACCCGCTGTCAGGCCTATGAGTACTGCCGAATCAGACTGTTCAGGATTCTGCACGTGACGTACTTTGGCTTGCAACCGACTTTTTTGTAAGTCATCAAAAATCATTACGTTTCAACGATAATGTGATCGAATTGGCAGCACCAGACCGGCGGGTTTTTAGTCGGCTCAGTCACGGGTAGTATAAAAATCAACCATATGCGATCATTCAGCTATATGTAGCCGGTAGCCGCTGCGAGTTTACGAGCCTACACTGGCACAGTAGTAAGGAGTAGTCCGGTGCAAACAAGTTTACCCGACCTTGATACATTGCGAAAAATGGCAATCGACAACCCGGCCGAGTTGGAACAGCTACGTCGTAAATTAGCACAGCAGATCATCGACCAGGCAGCGCCGCAAAACCGTGCCAGGCTACAGGGCCTGCAATTTCAAGTTGACGCTCACTGCCAAACAGCGTCAAACCCGGTGGCGGCGTGCGTTAAAATATCCGCCATGATGCAAACATCGTTCGAGCGCCTGCATGCGACCCTCAACGTCGCGTTGGAAACCAGCGCGCTGGATTTGCAACCTGTCAATGATACTAAACATCGACCGCCAAGCGGTCACATGACAGAGTCGAAAGACAACGACAAGTTGCCAGTACAACAGCCTGCCAGCGCAAAAATAATTCAGTTCAAGCGGCGCTAGATAAGCGCCAGCCGCTTGCTAAAACTCCTCCAAACGCCACACATCAAAAGCCACCTCTTCATACGGATGCGCGTCTTTCAGCGCGCTTAGCGCCGCTTCAATAGATTCTTCGGCACACACCATTTCGACTTTATACTCAGCCACTTTTTCTATACTGCCCAACTCACCAATATGCGGCGTGCTACCTTGCAGCGGGCGAAACTGTCCTTCTCCCAACATTTGCCAGCAGCAGCTATCATAGTCACCGATGCGGCCGGCTCCTGCGGTGAAAACGGCGTTTTTGACTGCTTCGAGGTTTTCTTCAGGCACGTAAAAACACAGCTTAAACATCTCTGACCTCCTCCTCCGGCATGTCGTCGCGGATGAATTGCTGCAGGCGACCGTTCTCAATCGCCGTGCGCAAACCCTGCATTAGCTGCTGGTAGTAGTGCAAATTGTGGATGGTATTGAGCTGCGCGCCGAGCATTTCCTTGCATTTGTCGAGATGATGCAAGTAAGCACGGCTGAAGTTTTGGCAGGTGTAACAAGCACACGCAGCATCGAGCGGCTGCAGGCTGTTTTTATGGCGCGAGTTGCGAATACGCACCACGCCCTGCGAGGTGAATAAATGGCCGTTGCGCGCATTGCGGGTTGGCATTACGCAGTCAAACATATCGACACCGCGCTGCACGGCGGCGGCAATATCCCACGGCGTGCCCACGCCCATCAGGTACCGCGGTTTATCTACAGGCAGCTGCGGATTCAACTGATCCAGCACCGCTAGCATTTCATGCTTGGGCTCGCCAACGGCCAGACCACCAATGGCGTAACCGTCAAAATCCAGTGCCTGCAGGCCAAGCAAGGATTCTGTGCGTAGCTCGGGATAGACGCCCCCTTGCACAATGCCAAACAGCGCCGCGTCGTTGTCGCCGTGCGCCTGCTTGCAGCGCTCTGCCCAGCGCAACGACAGTTGCATTGATTCGCGCACGCGGTCCACATCCGCCATGTAGGGCGTGCAGTCGTCGAAGATCATGACGATATCCGACCCCAGAGAGCGTTGCACCTGCATGGATTTTTCCGGCGTCAGATGTACCACGTCACCATTTACCGGCGAGCGAAACTCGACGCCGCGCTCGGTGATTTTGCGCATATCGCCGAGACTAAACACCTGAAAGCCGCCGGAGTCGGTCAGTATTGGTTTATCCCAGCCGATGAAGTCATGCAGGCCGCCGTGTGCTTCAACTACCTCGGTGCCGGGCCGCAGCATAAGGTGAAACGTGTTACCGAGCAGTATTTCGGCGCCCGTGGCGGCCACGTCACGCGGTAGCATGGCCTTCACGGTGCCGTAGGTGCCCACCGGCATAAAGGCCGGTGTCTGAATTGTGCCGCGAGGAAAGCGCAAACTGCCCCGCCGGGCCTGGCCGTCACCCTGGCTGAGCGAGAACTTCATTCTACAACTCATGTATTAGCGCCTTGCTGTAACGATTTAACTTGTTTTGACTCGATCAACATCGCATCACCATAACTGAAAAATTGATATTCCTCTGCAATCGCTGCGTTGTACGCCTGTAGCATATTGTCTCTGCCGGCAAAGGCACTCACCAACATCAACAGGGTGGATTCTGGCAGATGAAAGTTGGTGATCATCGCATCCACGCAGCGAAACTCGTAGCCGGGATAAATAAATATTTGCGTATCACCGCTGTAAGGCTTGAGGCTACCCGAGCTTGCGGCCGTTTCGAGACAGCGCACACTTGTTGTACCAACAGCGATAACGCGGCCGCCATTGTCGCGCGCTGCCTGAATTTGCGCACAGGCTTGCGCGTCGACTTCGATGTACTCGGCGTGCATTTGATGCTCACAAATAGCATCGACGCGCATTGGCTGGAAGGTGCCAGCGCCTACATGCAAGGTCACAAACGCCATGTCGATAGCGCGCGCGCTCAATTGTGCAATCAGCGCTTCATCAAAGTGCAGGCCCGCTGTCGGCGCCGCGACCGCACCGGGTTGCTGAGCGTAAACGGTTTGATAACGCTCAGCATCGATGGCTTCATCGGCGCGCGTGATATACGGCGGCAGCGGCATATGGCCCAGCTCGGCCAATACTGCTTCAAGGTTTTGAGAGCGGTCGAATTGCAGTACGAAAAACTCTCCTTCACGGCCGATAACCTGCAGCGTTGCGGCAACATTCGCATCGTGCTGATCGCGATGCAAATCGATGCGCACACCCGCGCGCGGCGTTTTGCTCGCCCTTACCTGGGCTAAGACCTTGTGTTTACCAAGCAACCGTTCGATCAGAATTTCAACCTTGCCGCCGGTTGCTTTAGTGCCGTACAGGCGAGCTGGAATAACGCGCGTATTGTTGAACACCAACACATCGCCACTGCGCAAATAATCGCCTATGTCAGCAAAGGTATTGTGCTGCAACTCACCCGAAGCGCCATTCAAGTACAGCAAGCGGCAGTCTCGCCGCTGCGGCGAGGGGCGCTGCGCGATGAGTTGCGGCGGTAGCTGGTAGTTAAAATCCTGCTTTTTCATGCTGGTAGACGCACATATTGACTGAAAGACTTGCTTAGGGAGTGGCTAAAACAGGCGCGGATTTTACGTGGTGCAGGTTTCGTTTGCACGCGCTGCAGCGCTTGCTATAATGCCGCGCTTCGCACGTCCATGCCGGGATGGCGGAATTGGTAGACGCAGTGGATTCAAAATCCACCGGTGGCAACACCTTGGGGGTTCAAGTCCCCCTCCCGGT
>RCMY010002355.1_pt1 | contig 17196 bp, 16 predicted proteins | sample 2041341 | NCBI WGS metagenome assembly RCMY01 (sample SAMN09708234, study PRJNA481090) | Marine sediment metagenome, whole genome shotgun sequencing project. | reverse complement strand
CCGCCGTCGACGCCGGTGTCGCCGCCTGTCGGTCACCGCTGCACGCCGTCACCGTGACCGCGAGCAGCAGCGCGGCTGCCGCAGCACGGCTCATCCGGCGTCGGGCTCGTTCAGGACGTCAAGGCTCGGCAGCTTCATGACCTCGTCCTTCGACAGGCAGGCGGTGATCCCCAGCTTCTCAGCGGCTCTTCGCATGTCGTCGTTGATGTGGGCGCTGAAGAGGATGATGCGCTGGTTCGGTGTCTCCTTGAGGATCGCCTCCGCGACCTGGAGGCCGGTGCGCCCCGGCATCCGCTGATCGAGGATGACGGCGAAGATCTCCGGAGGACGTGCGGCGCGCCACATCTCGAGCGCCTGCTCGCCGTCCTCTGCCTCACCGACGATGGTCGCGTTCGCGCGCATGAGGACCATGCGGAGCAGCATGCGCATGTCGTCGGTGTCATCGGCGATCAGGATGCGCTTGCCGCTGGTCATGTCGTGTCCCTCCGCAGCCGTTCGACGGCCTGTTCTGCCCGTCAACCCTACGTGTTCGTCGTCGTCTGTGGGCGCTCATCGCCGGGGTCGTGTGACGGGAGCCGGACCTCCACCCGGACGCCGCCCCGGGCGCTCGTCGTGAGCGAGGCTGTCCCGCCATGTCGCTCGGCCAGCCCCTGCACGACCGCCAGCCCGAGCCCGGTGCCCGGCACCCCAGCGGTGCGGTCGACGGTTCCGCGCGTGAAGGGCTCGAATGCACGGCCCATGAGCTCAGCGCCGACACCGGGCCCGTCGTCGTCGAAGGCGAGGACCGCATCGTCCCCCTCGCGGCCCACGCTGACGGTGACGCTGCAGCCGGACGGCGTGTGCTGCACGACGTTGTCGACCAGACACGACACGACCCGCTGGATCGCCATGGACTCGGCGAGCACGGGAGCTGGGCTCAGGTCGCGCTCGATCGTGTGGCCCCCGAGCATCGAGGACATCGAGTCGAGCGTCACGCGCGTCTGCTCGGCGAGGTCCTCCGGCTGGGCGTGGGGTGCCAGCGGCGTTGAGCCGAGCCGCGAGTAGCCGAGCATGTCGTTCACGAGCCGGTGGAGCAGCCGGGAGTTCGTTGCGATGCGCTCGGCGATGAGCCTCGCCTCGGGGTCCTCGACGAGCACCCGGTGGCCCAGCAGCAGGTCGGTGAAGCCGATGATGGCGGTCGTCGGGGTCTTGAGCTCGTGCGACACGGTGTCGAGCACCGATCGTCGCGTCGCCGCGAGCGTGACCGCCTCCTGCTCGAGCGCCCGTGCCCGGTCGGCAGCGGCGCGCTCCCGGGCCAACACCCGACGTTCGCCTCGCCCGACGCCCAGGAAGAGCAGCAGGATCAGCCCGAGCGGAGCGAGCGGGGGCAGCAGGATCCTCGCGGTGAGCATCGCCGGCCGGCCGCCCGTGGGCGTGACCTCGACGCGCCAGTCCCGGTCGAGAACCCGAACCACGTGCGTCTGGACGCCCACGCCCGGGTCGGTCGGCGCGGTGCCGAGGACGGAGCGACCGCTGATGACGTCGGTGATGTGGATGTTGATGCGGTCGTCGTCGCTGGGGTAGACGAGGAGATCCTGGACTCCCAGCACGACGAGCGTGACCCCGGCGAACTTCTTCACCCGGTCGGCCGTCGTCGGGGGGATCGACGAATCGGCGTAGACGGGACCGAGCAGGATCAGGCCCGTCGAGGGCTCGCGGGTCTGGACGAGCTCGACCGGCTCGGTCATGACCACCTCGCCGGTGTCGCGAGCGCGTTCGATCGCGAGGCGTCGGGCGTCGTCGAAGGCCAGGTCGAGGCCGAACGCCGAGAGGTTCTCATCCAGTGGCTCGACGAAGATGACGGGGTAGGCGACGGGCAGCGTCGGTTCCGGACGAACGTTGAAGTCCGGGTAGCCGCCGTCGCGCAGGGTGGTGTCCGCCCGTACCTCCGCCTCGAAGGCGGCGAGCTCGTCGACCATCACCATCGGCGCCCACTCGAGAGCGAGGACCCGGTCATGGACGGCCCGGTTGAGGCTCACACGCACGAAGGCCGCGAACTCCGCCCGGTTGACGTCGGTCGAGGCGAAGAACAGCGCACGCAGGGTCTCGGCCTCGTACTGGGCTCGGAGCATCCGCTCGGAGATCTGGCTGACCGCGAGGTCGCCGGCGGCGGCCATCTCCCGGTCGTATGCGCGCTGGTCCTCCTGGGCTCGGTCGACACCGAGGAAGGTCGTGACCGCGACCAGCGCGATCGTCACGATCACGACGACCGCGCGGGTCGAGGCGAACTCCAGCAGACGGCCGGTGCCGCGTGCAGGGGTCGCCTCATCAGGCGTCATCGCGGCGCCGTGAAGCCGTCGATCACGGACAGCACGCGCAGCATGACTTCGTCCGCTCCACCGCCGATGCCGACGAGCCGGTTGTCGCGTACCCAGCGCGACGTCCAGGTCTCCTCCATGTACCCGATGCCACCGTGGAACTGCATGATCGCGTGACCCACGTCCTTGGCCAGCTTGCCCGTCTTGAGCTTCGCGATCGTCGCCATCCGGGTCACGTCCTCGCCGGCCTCGTAGCGCTCAGCGATCACGTGGTTGTAGGTCTGGAGCAGGTCCACCTCGGCCGAGAGGTCCGCGAGCGTGTACTGGAGGTACTGGTTCGCCATCAGCGGCTTGCCGAACGCCGTGCGCTGCTGGAGGTAGTCGCGGGTCCGCTCCAGCGCCAGCCGGAACGCGGCCGTCCCGGAGTAGGTGGCCCACATCCGCTCGACGACGAACTGGCCCATCTGCTGCTGGAATCCACGACCGACGTCGCCGATGGTGTTGCGCAGCGGGACGCGGACGTCGGTGAAGCTGAGCAGCCCCGTGTCCGAGGCTCGCATGCCGAGCTTGTCGAGCTTCTTGTCGACCTGGAAGCCCGGGGTGTCGGTCGGGACGATGATCTGGCTCATCCCTTCGTGTCCGCCCTCGTCGGAGGTGCGGGCGAGCAGGCACAGCCAGTCGGCCTGCAGGGCGTTGGTGATGTAGAGCTTCGCGCCGTTGATGACCCAGTCGTCGCCGTCGCGTCGGGCGGTGGTCCGCACGCTGGCCACGTCGGAGCCTGCGTCGGGCTCGGTGACCGCGATCGCGGCGACCTGCTCGCCGCGCAGCGCTGGTGCGAGGAACTCCTCACGCAGGGCGTCCGAGCCGTGAGCTGCGAGCGAGGGTGTCGCCATGTCCACCTGGACGCCGGTCGCCATGCCGATCGAGCCGTGGTCCGCGCGGCCGAGCTCCTCGGCGAGCACGACCGTGAACCCGTGGTCAGCGCCACCTCCGCCCCACGAGGGGTCGTACTCGACGCCGAGCATCCCCAGCGCGGCCATCTTCGCGAAGATCTCGTGCAGGGGCATCAGACCCGCCCGCTCCCACTCCTCGACGTGGGGGTTGATCTCCTCGGTCACGAACCGACGGACGGTCTCGCGGAACAGCTCGTGCTCAGGGGTGAAGATCGACATCGTCGTCCAGGTCGGTCACGGGGCGATCAGCCGACCATACTCGTCGAGACCAGCAGGATTCGGCGGCGTCGACGGCGAACTCCTCGACGTGTCCCCCTGAACCTCCCGAGGTCCCCCCGATGCCTGCTCCTCGTCGCGCTGCCGCGCTCACGCTCTCCACCACGCTCGCGGCCGGAGCGCTGTTGCTCACGTCCCCCGGCGTGGGTGCGCAGGCGGCCACCTGCGCGGTCCCCGAGGCCGACGTCACCTACGAGCAGAGCTACATCGACACCTCGCGCGCGGGCGGCGAGCCCATCATTGAGATCCACCCGGACGGCACGATGCTGTGGGGGTCCCACGCGGGCACCACGCACTTCTACTCGCCGCAGGCGCTCTCGCCGGTCTCCTCGGCCTTCATCCAGAACTACACGGGGCAGACGTACTACTACTTCTCAGAGGATGACGGGGCCACCTGGCAGTTCGCGCCCCGCAACCCCATTCAGGGCGCGCCCGACTCGGGGGTTCCGGGTTCAGGCTTCTCCGATCCCGAGTTCGCCGTGGACACGGCCGGCAACGTGTTCATCAGCGAGATCAACCTCGCGAACATCGCGTTCGGCAAGTCGACCGACTCCGGGAGGTCCTACACCAACCAGTCGCTCCTCTCGATCACCATGAGCGATCGTCAGTGGATGGAGGCGGACGAGGAGGACGTGCTCTGGTTCGTCGCCAACACGTTCGGCGGCGGCTCCACGATCGGTGGCGAGCCGGTCACCGGTTCGCTCGCCAACCGGCTGTACAAGTCACTCGACGGTGGCGCCACCTTCTCGGCTGGGCAGGACAACGGGCCCGGGCAGGCATCCAGCGACATCAAGGTCGACCAGAGCGACGGTCGGCTCTACCAGCTGCGCCGCGACGGGACGCTCCGGATGCGCGTCTTCGCGGACGCACGAAGCCAGACCCCGCCGAACGTGACCTTCGACGAGTTCGCGATCGCCGAGGACTTCAACAACCTGTCGAGCATCGGTCCGACGATGGCGCTGGACGACGAGGGCAACCTCTACGTCGTGTGGGACGAGGTGACGGGCGAGACGCGCGACCACGGCATCTGGTACTCGGCGTCGAAGGACCGCGGGGTCACGTGGTCGCCGCCGCTGAAGCTCGACGACGGGACCGGGACGGCCTTCTGGCCGTGGGTCGAGGTCGGCGACGCCGGCAAGGTCTCGGTCGTCTGGCTCCAGCACGAGACACGGATCGACGGAGACGCGCCGGACGACGCGGACGGCGCGTGGCACGTCATGGCCGCGCAGTCGCTCACGGGCCTCGGCTGTGACACGAGCGTGCTCGCCGGCTTCCGCGTCGTTCAGGCGACCACGGACCCGCCGCACACCGGCAGCATGTGCAACTCCGGCACGACCTGTCAGGCCTTCGCCGTGGACCGCCGGCTCGGCGACTACTTCTCGAACGAGATCGCCGCCGACGGCTCGAGCGTGATCGCGGTCTCCGACACGAGGTCCGGCGGCGCCATCTCGCTGCCGCTGGTCGTCCGTCAGACCGGCGGGCCGATGTTCATCGGCCCGGACGCAGCACCGGAGCCGACGCCGGCCCCGACACCGACGGTCACCGAGACGCCGTCGCCCTCACCGTTGCCCGCGACCGGAGGGGGCGCCGCCCTGGCGCTTCTCGGCGTCGCTGGTGCTGCGCTGCTTCGTCGGCGACAGCAGGCCTGAGCCGACGGATACGTTGCACAGGGTCACGACAAGCTTCGGAGCGATGACGCCATGAGCGAGACCACCAGCACGACCACCGACATGACGACGTCGGCGTCCACGATCGTCGACGCCCCGCCGCGGCTGGTCTTCGACTTCATCCGGCGTCCTGCCAACCATCCCCAGATCTCCGGTGACGGCAGCGTCAAGGAGATGACGAAGGGACCCGAGGTCCTCGAGGCCGGGTCGCGCTTCGGGATGAAGATGCAGATGGGCGCGCCGTACCGCGTCGGTTCGAAGGTCGTCGAGTTCGAGGAGAACCGCCTCATCGGCTGGGCACACTTCGGCAAGCACGTCTGGCGATGGGAGCTCGAGCCGGTCGGGGAGGACCAGACCCGCGTCACCGAGACCTTCGATCTGTCCCCGTCACCGTTCAAGGCGCTGGTGAAGGCGGTCATGAAGGTGCCGGCAGCGCACGAGAAGAACGTCCGCCGCTCGGTGGAGAACGTCCGCGACCACTTCGCGTCCTGACGGCCCGGCCGACAGGGTCGTCGGAGGATGGTTCGGGATGGTGATGGACAGGCGGAGACGCCGTGATGTGCTGCCGTGGGTGACGGGGACGTCCGCCACGGTGGTGCTCCTGTCCGCTCTGCTCGCGCTGGGACGGGCACCGATCGCGTCCGGTGAGGGCGCGCTGTCGGCGCTGCTGCCCGGTGGGTCGTCCACCCCGACCGCGATCGGCGGTCCGGGCACCGAAGCGCTGTCCGGACGTGATGCCGCCCTGCGTGACCTCGGGATGGGGACACGGGGCCCTGACGATCCCCACGACGATCCGGTCGGGCCGTCGCGCGACGGCGCCCCGACCGGCGATGGCGTCCCCACCGACCGTGGCGTCGCGCGTGAGCCGTTCTGGCCCGGGTCCGACCCGACGCAGATCCGGCTCGCCGCAGCGGTCCTCGAGACCAACCCGGGGGAGTACCTCTCGGCGGAGGACGGGCGCGCCTTCGTCGCCGAGGCTGAGCATGCGATCGCGGACGTGCTCGCGCTCGGCGGCGACGGAAACCTGACGGTCGCGAACCTGGAGCGGGCCGCGAACATGCTCGGCGTGGCCTTCGACACCGACAGCCCGCTGGCGGGCGTGACCACGCTCGCAACCCGCGCGAAGACCCGCACGGTCGCCGCGCTCGCGGTGCTCGGGGTCGAGCCGCCGGCGGAGGCTGATCGCGACCAGCTGGTGGCCGCCGCCGTCGTGGCCCACGGGCTGGTCGGCGAGCCCAACACGCTGCTCCGAGAGCTGGCGACCGCCACCCAGCTCCGCGCAGCTCCGCTTCGGATCCGTGACGGGGGCCTCGGAGCGGTTCCGGTCGTGCCGGTGGACATGGACGAGCTCGGGCGCCTCGTCGGGTTGCCCGAGCCCACCTCGGATCTGGAGAACCTCGCGATCACGCGTCGGGCCGCGGAGATCCGTCGGACGAGCCCGCTCCAGATCATGGAGACGCGCGTCCTGCACGGGTCCGTCCTGGCACACACCCTCGTGTGGCAGACGGGGGCTGGGCCCGTCCGCGCTGAGCTCGTGACGGTCCGGCCCGATGATCCGTCGGTCAAGATCACCACCGACTGGGCGTCCGGCCCGAGCTCCCGCGCCAACGTCCAGGACGCAGCCCGCGCCCGTGGTGCGCTCGTCGCGGTCAACGGGGGATTCTGGGTCAGCTCGGCGGACCCGGACGGCCTGCTGATCCGCGACGGCGCCTTCCTGTCCGACACCAGCGCCGGCGTCTACCGGGTCAACGGGATCCGGAGCGGGTTCGCCGTGGGCCCGTCCGGTGCGGTCGTCGGCTACCCCGAGCTCACCATGACCCTCGGCGACGCTTCCAGCGGTCGCACCCGGGTCTTCGGGCTGAACCGACGCAGCGACATCGCCCCGAACAGCAGCGGTGACCTCGTCCTGCACACGCCCGACGGCCCGTACCGACCGACGCGCATCGCGAGTGGTCAGCGGGTCCTCCAGATCGACCCCACCGGGCCGGTCGACGTGGCTCGCGCGATCGCCGAGGGTCGGGACGTCCCGGCGACCATCACCGAGGTGCCGGCCGGAGGGCTCGGCGCCGTCCCGACGTCCAGCACGCTGCTCGTGGCGAGCGGCAGGTACGCCGACCGGGTGCTTGGCATGGTCGGTGAGGACGGCCTGCTCGACGTCTCGCTCTCCCCGCGCTTCGCCGGGATGCAGAGCGGGCTCACCGGAGGGCCGCTGCTGCTGCGCGAGGGCAAGCTGGCTGACCGTGCCGTCTGGGTCGGCGAGGGCTTCGACCGGACCCACACCGACGCGCGCCACCCCCGCACCGCCGTGGGCGTCGACGCTCACGGGACCCTCATGCTCCTCACCGTCGACGGTCGCTCGTCGCGCTCGGTCGGGCTGACGCAGGCCGCGACCGCGAAGCTCCTGGCCGCGCTCGGCGCCGTCGACGCGACGATGCTCGACGGGGGAGGGTCCGCACAGATGGTGATCGGCGGCGAGCTCGCGAACCGGCCGTGCTGCGACCAGCCGACGCGCGCGGTCGCCACCGTCGTCATGATCCTGCCGGCGGGCTGAGCGTCAGCTCGTGCCGGACGCACCGGTCCGACGCTCAGCAGCGATCGCTTCCTCGATCATCGTGCAGACCTCGTCGAGGTCGTCGGTGACGTGGAGGAGATCGAGGTCGCCCTGACTGATCGTGCCCATCGCGAGCAGCTGCTCGCGTGCCCACGTCACCATCGGGTTCCAGAACTCAGACCCGACGAGGATCACCGGGAAGGCGTGGATCTTGTCGGTCTGGATCAGCGTCAGGGCCTCGAACAGCTCGTCCATGGTGCCGAACCCGCCCGGATGGACGACGAACGCCGAGGCGTAGCGCACGAACATCAGCTTGCGTGTGAAGAAGTAGCGGAAGTGGACGTCGAGGTCGCACCACTGGTTCGCGGCCTCCTCGAACGGCAGCTCGATCGTCAACCCCACGCTGTGGCCGCCGACGTCGTGGATGCCGCGGTTGGCCGCGGCCATCACCCCGGGCCCACCCCCGGTGATGACGGTGATGCCGCGCTTCGCGAGCCGACGGGACAGCTCTCGGGCAGCGATGTAGGCGGGGTGGTCCTCGCCGAGACGCGCTGACCCGAAGACGGAGACCGCGGGCTCGATCCCGTCGAGCTCGGCCAGGGCGTCCTCGATCTCGCGTTGGATCCAGTGCAGGTGCTCCGGTGCCAGCTCGGCGATCGAGGGCGCGTTCGGCGAGAGGACGTTCAGGAGCTCCTCATCGTGGGTCCGCCAGCCCCGGAGGTCATGGGCGTCGCGATCAGCGTTCATCTGGCGAGGTCTTTCGAGGTGAGGGGTCAGCGTCGGTCCACGAACAGCGACTGAGCTGCCGTGCCGATGATGCCATCCCGGTCGTGCAGGACGGCGCGGCTCTGCCCGATCCCTGACGCATCGATGTCGGTCGCGCAGTCCATGCCGACCCACTCGTCGACGGGGTGACGGGCGAGGTGGATGCTCAGATCCACGTTGACGTAGTTCCAGTCGCCGAACCAGAGCGGGCTGGAGACCCCGTTGATCGAGTCGGCCACGATGAGGACGGCGTCGAGCGGGTGGGGCGCGCTGCCCGCGATGAGCGGGACGAGCGGGCGCATCCACACGGCCGCTGGCTCGCCGGCGAACGCTGTTCCCCGGACCGGCACGACCTCCACCGACGACCCGTAGTGGGTGGAGCGATCCATCGGGAAGAAGTCCTGGGGACGACCGGATCCTCGCGGAGGCAGCGGAGGCGCCGTCTGGGTGAGCTCTGGCAGATCGAGCGTGGTCTCCCGGACGAGCCACCCCCGGGCGATCGCGACGACACGTTCACGTGTGGCCAGCGTCGCCTCGACGAGCGTCACCCTGCGCCCAGGGCGGATGATCGTGGTTTCGATCGACAGCCAGCCGATCGGCACGGCGCTCAACAGCTCGAAGGTGACGCGGGCAAGCCGCATCGGCCGCTCGGCCGTCACCGCGTCGGTCAGGGCACGGCCGAGCAACGCGGCCGGCGGACCGAAGTGCATGGAGTGCTCTGGGTCCCACGGACCTGATGTGTGCGCGGTCCCGCGGAACCCGCCGTCCTCGGCGACGAAGAACGCCCCTTCGTGCCGGTCGGCGACCACGGGCGCTCCTTCGACGATGGTCAGGCGATCCAGACCGTCTTCGCGTTGGTGAACTGTCGCGCCCCGAGGGCGCCGAGCTCTCGACCATAGCCCGAGTCCTTCACCCCGCCGAAGGGCACGCGGGGGTCCGACTTCACCAGCTCGTTGACGAACACCCCGCCGGCCTCGATGCGGGGCGCGAGGGTGCGGGCCAGCTCGAGGTCCGCGGTCCAGAGGCTCGCGCCGAGGCCGAAGTCGCTCGCGTTCGCCACGGCGAGCGCCGCCTCGACCGTCGGGACCGGAAGGATGGACGCGGCCGGCCCGAACAGCTCCTCGCGGCCGGACGTCATCTGCGGGTCGACGTCGGTCAGCAGGGTTGGTGCGAACCACGCACCGGGCTGGTCGACGCGGCCTCCGCGGATCACGACCCTCGCTCCGTCCTCGATGCTGGCCGCGACCTGTTCGTCGAGCTCGTCGCGCAGGGAGACCTGAGCCATCGGGCCGATGTCGGTTCCCTCGTCCATGGGGTCACCGACGACGCGTGAGCGGATCTCCTCCGCGACGAGCTCCGTGAAGGCGTCGGCGACCGACGCCACGACGATGAACCGTTTGGCGGCGATGCAGGACTGGCCGTTGTTGAGCATCCTGCTGTCGACGGCGGTCTTCGCCGCGGCCTCGAGGTCCGCGTCCCCGAGGACGACGAAGGCGTCGGACCCGCCGAGCTCGAGCACGGTCGGCTTCAGGTGCTCACCGGCGGTCGCGGCCACCGAGCGGCCAGCAGGAACGGAGCCGGTGAGCGTGACCGCGCGGACGCGGCGGTCGGCGATGACGTCGGCGACGGCGTCGCTCGGGATCAGCAGCGTGCTGAACACGCCCTCGGGCACACCTGCGTCCGTCCAGACCTCCTCGATCGCGAGCGCGGAGCCGGGGACGTTGGAGGCGTGCTTGAGCAGGATCGGGTTCCCGGCCGCGATGTTCGGGGCGGCGACGCGGAAGAGCTGCCAGAGCGGGAAGTTCCAGGGCATGATCGCCAGCAACGGCCCGAGCGGATCGTGGCGAACCATCGCCGTGCGCGCGTCGGTGTTGATGACGTCCGGTGCCAGGTGCCCCTCAGCGTTGCGGGCGAAGTAGCGGCACGCCCACGCACACTTGTCGACCTCGCTGCGGGCCTGGTCGATCGGCTTGCCCATCTCCCGGACCATGAGCGCGGCGAGATCGTCGCGACGGCGCTCGAGCTCCGTGGCAGCCGCGAACAGCCACGTGGCCCGCTGGTGGATCGGTGTGCGGGCGAGGTCGTCCGAGACACCTGCAGCCCGGGCCAAACGGTGCTCGAGCCCGTCGGCGTCGAGGCCGGCGTGGCGGGCGAACTCCGTGCCGTCGCGCGGGTCGGTCGAGGTGAAGGTCGTGGTCATCGTGTGCTCTCCGTCGCGTTGAGGCGTCAGCCCGGTCGTCTGGTATCGTCCGCTCCCCGCAAGGGGCGTTAGCTCAGTTGGTTAGAGCGCTTGCTCGACACGCAAGAGGTCATAGGTTCGACTCCTATACGCCCCACTGCAGAACGTGCACCATCCACGGCCGTCCCCTCGGGGGCGGCCGTGCTGCGTTGCTGAGCGCAGCATGCCCAGACGTCGTCTGATGAGCCGTGACGTCAGCTGCCGAAGGCGTTCTTCTGCTCGTGCTCGGCGATCGCCGAGGCGAGATCGCGCTCGAAGCAGGTCCGCCACAGCTCGGACGTCGCGTCCTGCTCGGAGGGACCGGCGCCGATCACGACCGGACGCAGCGAGGGCAGCCCGGCGTGGGAGAGCACCGCGCGGACGCTCCACTCGAAGTTGTCCCTGAGCTGCTCACAGGTGAGGACCAGCGGCACGACGGCCTGGGCGCGGAGGACCAGCCGCCAGCTGTCCTCGATCGCGCGGATGTCCGCGAAGCGCCCTGCCAGGGAGGGGAAGTCGTAACCGGTGCCGTTCCCGGGCGGCAACGAGGCCTGCGCGGCGCGCTCGAGGCTGACCGCCTGCGCGAAGCGGTCCTCGCAGCGGACCATGACCCACGGGGCGCCCGGCGGGACGACGTCGTTCAGCGGCAGCTCGTCATCGCGGAGCAGGTCCAGGTCGTCGAGGTCGAGCTGGAGCGAGAAGGTGCCGGTCGAGCTGGTCCGCCGGGCGTGCAGCATCTCGAGGTACGCCTCGGAGTCCTTCGGGGCCCACCGCTCCCGGAGCGGGCCGGAGGGCTCCCCGAGGTAGCGCGCGGGGACACCGCAGGTGCCGACCTCGGCGATGGCGGTGCAGAGCTCGTCGACCCCGGAACCGGGGACCCCGGCGATCACGAGCCCGCGGGCAGGCAGACCGGCGCGGTGGGGAAGATCCCATCGCTCGGTCAGGAGCTCCTGCTGCTGGGCCAGCGCCACCGGCTGCCTTCTTCGTGCTCGACGTGGGGTTGGTGGCTGAGAACCCTAGACGTTCGTCACGCGGAGGGAGCCGGGACACGCCAGTGAATCCCGGCATCGTGTCGGCGGCTCAGATGACGGCGAGCTCGCTGAGCACGTCGCGTGCGGAGAGGACGCCAGCGGGGCGCCCGTCCGTGGCCACGACCAGATGTCGGATCCCGCGGCCGACCATCAGGGCGATCGCGTCCTGGACGGAGGCAGCCGCGTCGATCGTGACGATGTCGGCGGTGGCACGATCAGCCAGGCGCACGACGTCGGGGTCGTCGCCGTCGGCGAGCGCGCGGACGAGATCGCGCTCCGACACCACGCCGACCAGCTGGGTCCCGCGGTTCACGAGCAGCATCCCGATGTCGTGGTTCGCGAGCGCCTCCGCGGCGTCGCGCAGCGTCGCTCCCTGCTCGATCGTCAGGAACGCCTCAGTCATGCATCGGGTGACGGACTGCTCGAACGAGGACATCGGCGACTCCGGGTCGGCGTACGGACACCTTAGGTCCAGCTGTGGTCCCGGGTGCTCACACCGTGGGTGGACGCTGTTCGAGCTCGGCCTGGCGTCGGAGGCGACGGCGCGCGGCGGCCTCCTCGGCGCGGGCGGCTGCATCCTCGGGCGTCGGGGCGGTCCCGCCGAGGTGAGCGGGAAGCCACCACCGGTCCGCATCGTCCCGAGGACTCTGGGGGTACGTACTCGCGGCCTCCGCGACCATCTCGGAGATCTGTGCCATCAGCCGGTCGGTCACCTCCTCGGGGTCCTCGTCCGGCTCATGGGCCAGCGGTGCTCCGAAGGTGACGGTGACGGTGACACCGGAGCGCAGGTCTCGTGGCCGACGCTTGGTCCAGAGTCGTTGCGAGCCCCAGACGGCAACGGGGATGATCGGGGCTCCGGCGCTCATCGCCATCCGGACGGTGCCGGTCTTGCCGGTCATCGGGACGAACGACTCGCTGATCGTCGCCTCGGGGAACATGCCGACGAGCTCGCCATCACGGAGCAGGTCGACGCCGACGTCGATCGCGGTGGCGGCCTGACCCCCGCGGTCCACCGGGATGTGTCGCATCGCACGCATCAGCGGACCCGACACCGGGTGGTCGAAGGTCTCCTGCTTTGCCGCGAAGCGGACGAGCCGCTTGCCCTGGAGCCGTGCTCCGAAGCCAATGAACGTGAAGTCGAGGTAGCCGATGTGGTTCGACGCGAGCACCGCAGACCCCGTCGCGGGGACGTGCTCCGCGCCGGTGACGCGCACGTCCCAGCGTCGTGCTCGGAAGCCGACCACGATTCCGCCGATGACGGCGCGGTACACCGGATCCACGTGGCTCCTCTGGAGGGGGACCGCAGGACCGTAGTGATGGCGAGGGCTCGGTGCCACGACCCTCGGCGCCGGTAGGTTGCGGGTCCCGTCGATGCCAAGGGGCGAGCAGCAATGGTCAAGGTCCAGAACAGCACGCGGCGCAAGCTCGCCATCGCGTCGTGGCGGCCGCCGCGTGAGGGCAACATCTACGGCAAGCTCACCCTCGACGTGACCGAGGTGAACGCCTACCTCGCCGACGTCCGTGAGCGGACGGGTGAGCGGGTCACGATCACGCACTTCGTGGGTCGCGTGGTCGCCGAGGCGCTCGCGAAGTCCCCGTCGCTGAACGGCTACATCCGCTTCGGCAAGTACCGCCAGCACGATCAGGTCGCGGTCAGCTACCTCGTCGCGCTCGAGGAAGGCGCGGACCTCGCCCAGGCGAAGGTGGATGCCGCTGACCAGAAGACCGTGGCCGAGACCGCGGCCGCGCTCCGCGAGCGCGCTGACCGGCTCCGGCAGGGGATGGACAACGACTTCGAGGCATCGAAGGGTCTCATCAACGCGATGCCGACCTGGATCCTGCGTCGTCTGGTCTGGCTCACGGGGTTCCTGTCGTCGTCGCTCGGCGCGAGCATCCCCGCCGCCGGCATCCGGGCGTTCCCGTTCGGGTCCGCCATCATCACGTCGATCGGCATGTTCGGTCTCGATGAGGGGTTCGTCCCGCAGACCCCGTTCACCCGCGTGCCGCTGTACGTGCTGATCGGTGGGATCAAGGACGTGGTCGCGATCGAGGACGGTGACCTCGTCGTCCGGCAGGAGCTCACGCTGACCGCGACCGTCGACCACCGCTTCATGGACGGCTTCCAGGGCGGCGTCCTCGCCCGAGAGGTCCGTCGGCTGTTCGCCGACCCGTGGTCGCTCGAGGAGGCCCCGGCGGCTGGATCATGACGGCCATGGACTCATCGGTCGCCGCCGGCCCTCCGCCCGGGATGAAGGTTCGGCTCTCGTCGAACGAGGCCGCGTACGGTCCGTCTCCGGCCGCGATCGCCGCGGCTGCCGCCAAGGCCCCCGAAGCGCACATCTACTGCGACGACCAGGCCATCGCCCTGCGTGCGGCCCTCGCGGAGTTCGAGGACGCGACGCCCGAGGAGATCTGCTGCGGGAACGGCTCGGCCGCCCTCCTGATGGACCTGATCGCCAGCCACAGCGGTCCCGGCGATGAGATCCTGGCCTTCGCTCGATCGTTCATCATCTACCGCGTCGGCGCGCGCAACTCGGGAGCGAGCTACGTCGAGGTGCCGACGGCCGGTCCGCCCACCGACCTCGACGCCGCGCAGCAGGGATGGGCGCGTGACCCGCAGGCGCTGCTCGCACGCATCACCGAACGGACGAAGGTCGTCCTCGTCGACAATCCCGGCAACCCGACCGGCACCCACCTCACCGGCGACCAGGTGCGCGAGCTCGTGGCGGGCGTCCCGGAGCACGTGGTCGTCGTGCTCGACGAGGCCTACCACCAGTTCGCCGCCGGTCAGCGCGGCTACGCGACCGTCGCGGAGCTCGGCATCACCCACCCCAGGCTCGTCGTCGCCCGCACGTTCTCGAAGGCGTACGCGCTCGCAGGACTGCGGGTCGGCTACCTGGTCGGCGCCCCGGAGGTCGTCCGAGCGACCGACGCCCATCGATCACGCTTCAACGTCAACGCGATCGGGCAGGCCGCTGCGGTGGCTGCGCTCGCTGACCAGCCATGGCTCGAGGACACCGTCGCCCGCGTCATCGCCAGCCGGACCCGCTTGGCGGACGGGCTCCGCGCCCAAGGCGTTCGCTTCACGGACGGACTGGGCAACTTCCTGACCGTCGAGGCCGAGGGCGATGCCGCTTCGGAGGTCGCGGCGCTCGCGACCCACGACGTCGGGGTCCGGCCGTTGTTGCCGTACGGGATGACCGACCAGTACCGCGTGACCGTGGGCACCGACGACGAGGTCGATGCCTTTCTCGCAGCCCTCTTGGCCGTGAGGAGCTGACCGGCTCAGCTCAGCTCGCGCCGCAGGAGCGCGTCGCTGAGGGTCTCGGGGAGCAGCGGGAGCAGGCGGGCGATCACCCGCTCCTGGGTGGGCAGGGCGTAGCGGCCCCGAGGTCGGTCCGAGGTCGCGGCGTGCACGATCGCGGCCGCGACCTCCTCCGGAGCGATGCCGGTCGTCGGACCGTTGCTGGCGCGGTCGCGGACCTTTCGGGCAAGGTCGCGGTAGCGCTCCGGGAGCGCGTCGACGACGTCGTCGCCCGAGATCGACTTCTCCCAGATCGGCGTCGCGACCATGCCCGGCTCGATCACCGCGACGCGGACACCCAGGTGGGCGACCTCGCGGCGCAGGACGTCGCTGTAGCCCTCGACCGCGTGCTTGGACGACGCGTAGGCACCCATGATCGGGAAGCCGACACGGCCCGCGATCGAGCCCACCATCACGACGCGGCCCCGGGCGGCGATGATCGCCGGAAGCAGCTCGCGCGTCACCCGATGCAGCCCGAAGACGTTCACCTCGAACTGATGGGCGAAGTCCTCGTCGCTGATGGACTCGAGCGGCATCGGGACCGCGATGCCGGCGTTGTTCACGAGGACGTCGAGGGTGCCGTCGCCGAAGGCCGCGATGGTCTCGACGGCAGCCGCGACGTTCGCTGGGCGGGTGATGTCGAGCGTGATCGGCGTCAGGCCGTCCGCGAGGACGGACGCGGCGTCGGCGTCGTTGCGGACCCCGGCCCAGACGTGATGTGTCGTGGAGAGGGCGCGGGCGCTCGCGCGACCGATCCCGGTGCTTGCTCCCGTGACGAGCGCGGTCTGCATGGTGAGGCTCCGGCGCGGGGTCGGCGCCGAAGGTCAGCTCGGCAGGTTCTCGCGCGGTGCCATCATCACCCACGTGGGACCGTCGCGCAGCGGGACGTCGCGGCCGAGGTCATCGGTCAGCCGGATCGGTGCGGTCCGGCTCGCCTTTGCCCAGCGGACGTCGTGACGTCGTGCGTCCCGCAGGACGATGGCCGTTCCTGACCCGATGATGTTGGTGACGGTGAGCCGGTTCCCGACGCTGTCGCAGCAGCCACCCTCCGAGATCTCCACGCCGAGCACGACGACGTTGGCAGCACCGATGTGGGTGCCGCTGGCGTCGGTGTGACGTTGGCCGTTCTGGTAGCGGCGGAAGCCGCCGGCGGCAGCGTCCCAACGCCACCCCGTGACCGCGCCGCGAGACATGCGCACGCTGAGGGCCTCGACGGGCCGGCAGGGGAGACCGCGAGCGGCCCCGGGGTCGCACTCCGAGAGCGGCACCGCGTCGTCGTGGACCCAGCCCGTCGAGGCTGCGACGGAGTCGCGGGCCACGTTGAAGAGCTTCGGGCCACGGGCGTAGAGGTTGTACGGGGCACGTCGCGCAGAGGACCGGAACATGACCCCGGTGTCCTCGGAGATCGTGAGGAAGCCGCGTTGGTCGAAGAGCTCGAGGACGTCGGGGCGCGCGCCGGAGATCGCGATGTGACGTCCGTAGGCGGGCAGGACGTCGGCGTCGACGATGCGGCCGGAGCGGATCGGCCCGACGGTTGTCGGGATCTTCGCCTGGTAGAGCGCGATGAACCGGGTGATGCCGGCCTCGGTGAGCTCCTCGAAGACGACGTCGGCGTCGAGGAGGCCCTGCTGCGGGCGGTCGCGGCTGGTGTTGCTGATCTTGACGGCCAGGACGGGGCGCCCGCTGCCTGCCGAGAACGGCGAACGTGAGAGATCAAGGCGTCCGGCCGACGAGGCGACGGCCGGGGGCGTGGTCGACGGTACGGACGGTCCGGCGCTGCTGGTCGGGCTCGGGGTCGGTGACGGGGTCGGGGACGCCGCGGGGTTCGTCGTGGCCGACGGAGGTGGAGCGGGGTCGACGACGCCACCGACGACCTCGGTCTGGACCCCGCCGATCGGGGGCGCGGCCAAGGTCACCTCGCCGGGGGCTGCCGGGGAGCTGCCCTCACGGCCATCCTCGACGGACACGCTCTGAGCCGGTCCGCGGTCCCTCACGGCCACCGTGGTGATGCTGAGCGCCAACCCCACAGCTGCGAGGGCAGCGACCGCCCTCGGCCGGATCCGATCCGTCACGCTCACGCCGCTCTCCACGTCGATCCCACTCTGCCATGCCCACATCGATCGTGGAGATGGGG
>RCMY010002354.1_pt1 | contig 17199 bp, 7 predicted proteins | sample 2041341 | NCBI WGS metagenome assembly RCMY01 (sample SAMN09708234, study PRJNA481090) | Marine sediment metagenome, whole genome shotgun sequencing project. | reverse complement strand
AAGCCTAAAAAAGAAAGTATGCCTACCATGGGTTGTATTGGTTTGATGTGATTAGCTAAGGATAAATATAGGGGTTGCATATGGATTTTTGCATAAAATCGGAATGATTTTGTTAAATGAGGCAACACCTACCGAATTATCCTTCTAATGGATAGGATGGATACTTTGCTTGGGCTAAATTTGTGAATCAACTAAAACGGCAGCTTCCGATAGCTGCGCGTTTGTAGAACACCGAGAGGTTAAGATGTATGCCATTGATGAACGGACGAAAATTTTTGATGTTTTTTTTAGGGATAGGTTTTTTTGTCTCCTGCACTTCCGAAAACAAGGAAACGGCAGATAAAAAAGAGCAAAAGGAAACCCTTTTCACCCTGCTCCCCGCAGCCGAGACCGGTGTCGACTTTATCAACACGGTCGAAAACCAAAAGAACTTCAATATCTTTAAATACCGCAATTTTTACAACGGGGGCGGCGTTGCCATCGGTGACATCAATAACGACGGTCTAGCCGACATCTACCTTTCCGCAAACATGGCCCCGAACAAGCTTTATTTGAACAAAGGGAATTTTAAGTTCGAGGATATCTCTGAAAAAGCAGGTGTTACGGGCAACAAACCTTGGTCGACGGGCGTAGCCATGGCCGATATCAATGGGGATGGATTACTGGATATTTACGTCAGCAACGCCGGTAATATGGAGGGCAATAACCATGACAATGACCTCTTTATCAACAACGGCGACCTGACATTTACCGAAAAAGCGGCCGAATACAACCTCGCCAAAACCGGGTTCTCGACCCATGCCTCGTTCTTCGATTATGACAAAGATGGCGACCTAGACGCTTATATACTCAACAACAGCAACATTCCCGTGAGCAGTCTGGGCTATGCGGAGCAACGAGATGTTCGCGCTCAGGATTGGGAGGGCGTGCCCGATATTTTCAAAGGCGTTGGTGATATGCTTCTGAAAAACGACAACGGAAAATTCGTAGACGTCAGTGAAAAGGCGGGTATTTATGGCAGTCTGATCGGATTTGGCCTCGGCGTTATGGTCAGCGATATCAATGCTGATCTTTGGCCCGATATCTATGTTTCCAATGATTTTTATGAGCGCGATTACCTCTATATCAATCAAAAGGATGGTACGTTTAAAGAGGAAATCAAGGACTGGACCTCGCACCTATCCCTTTCCGCTATGGGCATCGATATGGCCGATATCAACAATGACGGCAACGCCGATATTTTCATTACCGACATGCTGCCCGAGGGAGATCAACGGGTCAAGTCCGTTATGGAATTCGAAGGATATAATGTCTTTAAACTCAAGCAAAGCAAGGATTTCTATCAACAGTACATCCAAAACACCCTGCAGCTGAACAACGGCAATGGTTCGTTTTCCGAGGTGGCCTACCACAGTGGTGTGGCCAAAACGGATTGGAGCTGGGCGGGACTTCTGTTTGATATGGACAATGACGGTCTACGCGATATCTACGTGACCAATGGCGTCAACCACGACCTGACCGATCTCGATTTCGTGGATTTCTTTGCCAACGAGATCATCCAAAAAATGGCATTGACGGGCAAGAAAGAATCCATCGATTCCCTCATCAGCAAGATGCCGGTCCGCCCCCAGCCCAACTATGCCTATAAAAACAATGGGGATATTACTTTTGACAATGTATCGACTGATTGGGGCCTGGGCATTCCTAGCCTCTCCAACGGTGCCGCCTATGGCGACCTTGACAACGATGGTGATCTAGATCTGGTAGTCAACAATGTCAACATGCAGGCCTTCGTCTACAAAAACAGGTCTAACGAACTGACCGACAACCATTATATCAAGCTGAAGTTCGAAGGGGAGGGCAAAAATCCGTTCGCCATTGGGGCAAGCATCAAAATGTACTACGCCGATAATGTGGTCTTTCAAGAATTGATACCCTCCCGCGGATTTCAATCCTCTATGGATTATGTCATGGATATCGGGCTGGGCAAGACCAAAAATATCGATTCCCTTCGCGTTATTTGGCCGGATGACTTTACGCAAAAGTTGACCGATGTCAAGGCCGATCAAATGCTAACCTTGAAACGTTCGGAAGCTACCGAAAAGTACATCCTTCCGAAAAAAGAGAACCCTAAAACGCTCTTACAGGAAATCGATCAAAAGGGATTGATAGCGCATGCCGAAAATAATTATCGGGATTTCGACCACGAGGGCTTGATTTCAAAACTGATATCGCAAGAAGGGCCGGCACTGGCCGTCGGTGACGTAAACGGCGATGGCAATGAGGATATTTTTATCGGTGGGGCGGCCGGCGAATCGGGTATGGTGTACATGAACCGAGGCAATGGCAAGCTCGATATGCGCGCCCTAAAACTTGACCTTGATCTCGAAGACACCGCAGCAGCTTTCTTTGATACCGACGGCGATGGCGATAACGACCTAATGGTCGGCAGTGGAGGCAATCAGACTACTGAAGGCACAGTTTATCGTGCCCGCCTTTACCTGAACGACGGTAACGGGAATTTCTCAAAAGCCTCGCAAGAGTTACCTTCGACCTTCGCCAATATATCGGTTATCGCACCCTACGATTTTGATCAGGATGGCGATATCGATATGCTGGTCGGGTCACGTAGCGTGGTGGGAACCTATGGCGTCGATTCCGACCATCTCTTTTTGGAAAACAAGGGAGACGGCACATTTACCGATGCCACCGAACGTTTTGCCTACGACCTAAAGGATGCCGGCATGATGACCGATGCCATTTGGGCCGATGCGGACGGTGATGGTAAAAAAGACTTGATTACCGTTTCGGAATGGGGCCGGCCCAACATCTATAAAAATTCCGGACGACGGTTGGGCAGGTTTTCAACCTCCCTTGACAGCTTGTATGGCTGGTGGAATACTCTTGAGGCGGCAGATCTGGACAATGATGGCGATACCGATTTTATTTTAGGCAATCAGGGCAGCAACGTACCCTATAAAGCATCCGTGGAACATCCCATGAAATTGTGGATCAACGATTATGATAACAACGGCACTTTGGAACAGATAGTTACCCAGAATTTTGACGGAAAGGATTATCCCCTGCATCAAAAAAAGGAATTGACGGCCCAAATAGTATCCTTAAAAAAACAAAGTTTAAAAGCCTCGGAATACGCCAAAAAGACCATCAGTGAGCTTTTTCCGGAATCCGTTTTTAAGAACACCATCGTAAAACAGGCCAACACGATGGAATCGGTTATCGCCATCAATGAGGGCGGCGGCAAATTCATCATTAAAAAACTACCGGCGCGGGTACAATTATCCTGCGTATGCGGTATCAGCTGTGCCGATGTTGACCAAGACGGCAATCTTGATCTGATCATGGGCGGGAATAATTTCGAGTTCAAGCCCCAATACTCCCGTCTCGATGCCAGTTATGGCCATGTACTTTTGGGGGATGGAAACCTGAATTTCGAATGGCAGGATTATACCGATAGCGGATTTTTTATCCGGGATGAAATCAAGCACCTAAAACAGTTCAAGGATAAAGACGGCAATATTTTTTTGATTGCGGCGATTAATGATGGGAAGCCTAGGATATTTGCGTTAGATAATAAACCTTAACCTCCAATCTTCTTGACTTGATCTCCCCGTCCGCCCAAGGCGTCTACCCCTCTTTGGAAAAGAAGGGTGCTTAAAAAAGAAATGAAAAAAACGTACATCTATATTATAACAATCGTATTTCTGACTTCTTGCTCGGACGAGGGTTCCCTTTTCAAAAACCCGTCTCCCGAAGAAACGGGCATTACCTTCGAAAACACTCTGACCGAATCCGACGACCTCAATATTCTCGATTATCTCTACTTCTATAACGGCGGCGGTGTGGCCATTGGTGATATCAACAACGATAGCTTACCCGATATCTTCTTTTCGGGCAACCAAGTAAAAAACCGGCTTTACCTCAACAAAGGCAATCTAAAATTCGAAGATATCACCGCAAAGGCAGGCGTTGCAGGCAACAGCACTTGGAATACAGGCGCGGTCATGGGCGATGTGAACGGAGACGGACTTCTTGATATCTACGTCTGCGCCGTAGTCGGCATCAACGGATTCAACGGCTTTAACGAGCTCTACATTAATAACGGGAATAGCACGTTTACTGAAAGCGCCGCCAAATATGGGCTCGATTTCGATTCCTACAGCTCCAACGCCGCGCTTTTGGATTACGACCGCGATGGCGATCTTGATATATATCTTCTTAACCATGCCGTACACACCCAAGAATCTTTTGGTAAGGCCGATTTGCGTTATAAAACAAACTATCAGACCGGAGATAAACTGCTGCGCAACGACGGCGAAAAATTTACCGATGTTAGTGAGAAGGCAGGTATCTACGGCGGTATCAACGGCTATGGTCTAGGTCTAGCCATATCCGATTTCAACCAAGACGGCTGGCCCGATATCTATGTGGGCAACGATTTTCATGAAGATGATTATTACTATCTGAATAATGGCGATGGCACTTTTACCGAAAGTGCCGAACAATTTTTCGGGCATACCTCGCGCTTTTCGATGGGTAACGATGTCGCCGATATCAATCACGACGGTTGGCCAGACCTTATTACGTTGGATATGTTGCCACAAGAAGAGACCGTATTAAAATCTTCGCAAGGCGATGAAGATATACAGACTCAAAAATTGCGTATCGAACAGTTCGGCTACCGCTACCAATTTACGCGCAACATGCTCAATATCAACCAGCCGAATGCTCCTTTTATGGAAACGGCCCTGTTGAGCGGCGTAGCAGCTACCGATTGGAGCTGGAGCGCTCTTTTCGGGGATTACGATCAAGATGGGGAACAGGATCTCTTTATTTCCAACGGCATCCCCAAACGGCCCAATGACCTCGACTATATCAATTTCGTCAGCAGCGACCAAATTCGGAGCAAAATCAACAATACCAAATTGATGGACCAACAGGCCTTGGACAAAATGCCCTCGGGAAACATCCATAATTATATTTTTAAAGGCACCAAAAACCTCATTTTCAAGGATGAATCCGGCGAATGGATCGTAAAGGACACCTTGATTTCTGGAGCAACGGCCGTGGGCGACCTCGACAACGATGGGGATTTGGATTTGGTGACCAATAATCTAAACAGTCCCGCTTCACTTTACATCAATCAAACCAATGAGGGTTCGAAGTATTTAAAATTAAGGTTCCGGTATACGGGTAAAAATCCGTTTGGCATTGGAACCAAGGTTTTTTCATATACGGATGGAAAATTACAGTACCAAGAACTTCAGCCCGTACGTGGCTTTCAAGCCTCTTCGGAACCCATCGTACATTTTGGTTATGGAAACTCGGACAAATTGGATTCCTTAAAGATCATCTGGCCTGACGGGAACTATCAGGTTTTAAGGGATATCCCCCTAAATCAGACGATGACCGTAGCCCCTAAAAACACTAAAGCATTCGACTACCGCTCACTATTGCCGAAATCGCGACAGCTTTTTGAAAAGGTCGAAGACCAGCTAGGTATCCATTTTAAACATGTAGAGGATAATTATACCGATTTCAATCGGCAGAAACTAATTCCCTATCAGCTTTCAGACCGCGGACCGGCCACCGCATTGGGCGATTTGAACGGCGATGGTAGCACCGATATTTTCTTTGGAGGTTCAAAATTCTCTCCTGCCAAGTTATATGTGCAGAACGACTCCACATTTACGGAAGGCTCTTTTCCGATTATTGCCAATGATTCTATTAAGGAAGATGTCGCTGCTACCATTGCGGATTTTACCGGGGATGGAAAAAACGACCTGATCACAGGTTCCGGAGGCGGCGATTTTTACAACAATATGCCTCCCTTGTTGGATTCCTATTATATTCAAGAGGATGATACGTTTGTAAAGGGAGTGTTTCCCGATAATTTCGAAAATACATCGGTTTTGGCGCCGAACGATTTTGACGGAGATGGTGATCTCGATCTTTTCGTAGGTAATCAGGCGATTACCAACAATTTTGGCCAACTACCGAATTCCTTCCTCCTAAAAAATGAAAATGGCAATTTCTCCATCCTTGAAAATAAAGCCCTACAAAACCTGGGGATGGTTACCGATGCGATTTGGAACGACTTTGATGGTGACGGACGCGATGACCTTATAGTCGTCGGCGAATGGATGGCGCCCACTTTCCTTAAAAACGAAAATGAAACGCTGATCCTTTCTGAAGTAATCGATGCCCCATTAAACGGACTATGGCAAAGCATCGCCCCTTTTGATATAGACGGCGACGGCGATACCGACTACTTAATCGGCAATTGGGGCTCGAACTCCAAATTTATAGCTTCCGAAAAATCGCCGCTTAAAATGTATTATGGTGATTTCGACGGAAACGGACAGACCGAAACGATTACGGCCATTCACAAAGAAGGTCGCTATTATCCGCTGGAAAACTTGGACGGATTGGCATCCCAAATGATCTTCCTTAAAAAGAAATTCAACACCTACACCTCATTTGCCGGGAAGTCGATAGAAGAAATTTTCAATAAAAAAATTCTTGAAAAGACCGAAGTTTTAGAAGTTCAGGAGCTACGGTCGGGTTTTTTAAGAAACGATAAAGGTCACTTTTCTTTTGTACCCTTTCAAAATGAGCTACAAGTTTCACCAATTCTAGCATTCGTTTCGCATGATTTTAATGGCGATGGAAAGGAAGAAATACTCACTGCGGGCAACTATTTCGGAGTCAAACCCAATCAAGGCCGCTTCGATTCCTTTCCCGGTGCCTTGATAAAAGCTGAAAATAGTGTAATTTTGGGGTCCCGAGTCGGACTAAACCTCAGCCAAAAATCGGTACGGCACCTGAATATCATCGACCATAAAGACCAAGCCTATTTGCTGGTGACTGTTAACAACGACAGCGCACAAGTGTACCGGATAAATCCCGAATCCCCCGAAGTCTCGGGGCCAAACCCCCAACTTGCCTCAGACGGAAGGGCAGGTGACAAGAAAAAATAGAACGATGAAGAAGATAGGATGTATGCTAATGATGGTTTCGGCAATGGTTTCTTGCACCACTGAGCAAAAACATGAGCCCATAACCGTATCTCCCGACGCGCTTGATGGCTCCATTGATAGGGTCACCGAAATCATGATTCACGATATTTTCTCACCGCCCGTAGCCAGCCGTATTTTCGCCTATCCGAACATGGCAGCCTACGAGATTGTCGCCCTCAATAACGACGCGTATCAATCTTTGGCCGGGCAAGTGCACGAACTTACCCCCATTCCGAAACCCGACGCTACACAAACCATAAATTATGAGCTTGCGGCGCTTGTCGCGCACATGGAACTGAGCAAGCGTCTGATTTTTTCGGAGGATAGAATGGAAGCCTATCGCGATAGCCTTTACACGATCTATGAATCAAAAAACCCGATCCTTTTCAATGCGTCGAAAGACTATGGTCTAAAAGTCGCCGACCATATCGGGGTTTGGATGAATGCGGATAATTATCCTCAGACCCGAACCATGCCCAAGTTTACGGTCGATGCCGATGATCCGACCCGTTGGCAGCCCACGCCACCCTCCTACGCCGATGGCATCGAACCTCATTGGGATAAAATCAGGCCTTTTGCCATAGATTCAGCGCAGCAGTTCAAACCCGCTCCCCCACCTGAATTCTCTATGGATGAAGGCTCCGATTTTTATAAAGAGCTCAAGGAAGTTTATGATGTCGGCAAACAGATCACCGAAAAAGGTGACGAATCAGAGGAAATGCAAATGGCCAAGTTTTGGGATTGTAACCCTTATGTCTCCGTAACCCGCGGACATTTGATGTTCGCCACCAAAAAAATCACTCCGGGTGCCCATTGGATGGGTATTGCCAAGATTGCCGCAAGAAAAACCAATAGCGATTTCGATAAAACGGTCTATGCCTATACCAAGTCCTCCCTCGTCATGGCAGACGCTTTTATCAGTTGCTGGGCCGAAAAATACCGGAGCAACCTGATCCGCCCAGAGACCTTGATCAATCAACATATCGACGACAGTTGGCAACCCGTCTTGCAAACGCCCCCGTTTCCGGAATATACCAGTGGGCATTCCGTAGTTTCAGGTGCGGCATCGGTTGCGCTGACCGATATTTTTGGCGATGATTTTGCCTTTGACGATGATACCGAAGTGCCATACGGCCTGCCCATCCGTAGTTTCGAATCTTTTCGAAAAGCTGCCGATGAAGCTGCGATCAGTCGTATGTATGGTGGCATTCATTACCGCGCCGCCATTGAGGTGGGAGTGAAACAGGGCCGGGATTTAGGCAACTTCGTGGTCGGCAAATTGAAGATGAAGACCGGTAAGAACGAGGTCGCAACCAATTAATTTTCAAAAATTTCAAACTCCCAAAAAAGTTTAGGGGCAGCACGTCAACAAATGGGCATCGTGGGCTATAGGATAAATCTATAAAATGTATGGGAAAGAAGCTGGGCCTACTACTCGGGGCCGTTCTATTGTGCGGCTTACTATGGTATTTTTTTTTAAAGCCCCATGATTATGTCGTCAGGTTTGAAGTGAAGGCCTTGCCCGGCACTATCAACCAAACGATAAAATATTGGAGCAATGGACTTGACGACACCGAATTTTTGGGTCAAAACGACCTTTCAGACCTTAAATACCGGATCAAATTCAACGATTCTGCGTATATCTATCATTGGAAAATGGAGGCCGCGGACGATTCTGTTTCAAGGATAAAAGTCTATGTAACCGATGACGACCACAGTTTGGCAAATCGCTTGGCCATACCTTTTTCGGAGACTGATTTTGAAAAGCGAACCAAGAAAACGGTAGGCGATTTTGCAAAAGTATTGAAAGACCATCTTCAGAGTTTTAAGGTCAACATTACCGGTCAAGTTGGGATACCCGCCAAATATTGCGCATGTGTGTCGCTCAAAGGAACGCAGGCCGTCAAAGCGCGGGGCATGATGGAGAACTATTCGTTATTGAGCAGCGTGATGGCGGAAAAGAATACCCCTCTTGATGGCAGGCCTATAATCGAAGTGGAAGATTGGAATATGCAAAATGATAGTCTATCCTATAATTTTTGCTTCCCCGTCGTTCCATCGGACAGTCTTCCGAAAAGGCCGGGCATTTTCTACAAGAACATCTCACAAAAGCCGGCTATCCATGCCGTTTATAATGGTGATTATATTACTTCGGACAGGGCTTGGTATGCCTTGCTCGACTATGCGGAGAAAAAGAATATTACCGTGGACAAAAAACCTTTAGAAGTCTTTCATACGAATCCCAATATGGGCGGAAATGCGCTGGAATGGGAGGCGGAGGTTTTTATGCCTATTAGCGAATAAAAAACCTCGCCGGTGTCGAGAGATTCCCGCCGATATTTATCCTGAACGCAGCCATAGGGCGGGAATGAAAAAAAGCGTCGTTTAAAACCCAAATCCCAATCCAAAAGAAAATCGCAATCCATCCTCACTATTGAAAAGGGCTACCCTTGCCGATATGATATCGGCGCCATTGAGGAAAAATCCACCGCCGTATGAGGTGTGCCAGACCTTTGAACTTTCTGTGGGTATCCAGACCCTTCCGTAATCGAAGCCGCCGTAGAGGCCGATCGTCATCGGTAAAAGCTCGGTGCGCATTTCCCGAAGGCTATAGCGAATATCAGTGTTCTGGTAGTAGGCCTTTTTTCCGGTGAAGCGCTGGTTTCTGAACCCGCGTAAACCGTCAACGCCCCCGATACCGGCAGCCTGATAAAATTCGTAATCGTCACCGATATTAAAATGGGCCTTCCACTTCGATGCCAATACCAATCTGCCATTGGGTATAAGCTTATAGTCCAAGGATAACGAGGGAACGATGTAGCCAAAACTAGTACTGTTTTCAAGATTCGTTTTATACCCCAATTGCAATGATGTGGCCATACCCATGGTCGGGAAGGCTTCATTATCGGTATTAGCGTAGCTATATTCCGCATTCACCCCCAAGAAACTATTGGTGCTTTCCTCGCCATTGTTGACATAGAAAGTATTGACAAAACGGTCTTGTGTTTCCTCGACTTCTATAGATTCGAATGAAACTCCCGTTTTGAATATAGCTCCCAATGGCCATCGGTGTATAAGCGACGGGGCCAATCGCAGGGTCTGCAATCGCACTCGGTTGTAGTCAAAACTCAAATCATCATCCAAATTTTCGGATTTGTTACCGAAACCAAAGAAGTTGATACTGAAATTTGGACTGGTAAACCGTGCGGCCGTCTCGAGATTCCAGTTTTCGAAAACATGGGCATACTCGCCACTATAGCCCAATTCGAATCCACTGGTAGCAAAGTAGAAAGCAGCATTGACCCTGTGTTTTTGGGTAAACGGGTTCTTTCTAAAACCATTATAGGTGTAGGTGTCGATCAGACCGATTTTTACACCATCATCAGGGTTATAACCGATTGTCGGAATAAGAAGGTTCGTCGAGTTACGCAGTTGCATCGGCAAATACGCATTGGTATCATAATCGTCAGTCAACCGAATTTTTGCACTGCCGGTACGTTTGAACGTGTTTATTTTTGATCGGTAATCGTAAACAGCAATATTGCCACCTCCGTCAAAATCGTATATATCGTTGTTGCGCCCACCGATCAACCGCATTTTTATCGGACTCCGGTATTTGCCATGCACCTCAAACCTATCGTCGTCGTCAAGACCGTAAACCCATATTTCCTTGGTATTGGCCTCGTCGAATTTCTTATGGAAAAACAGTTTCTTCTTTTTACCCTTGATATTGCGGAACACCTTTATTTCGGTCTCGTTTTTATTTAGGATGTTGATTTCGAACCAATCATCCTTATCGGTGCCAGTTACCACCGCATATTTGTTCAACACTCGGTAGTATTCCTTGGCCGTACTTTCTAAATCGGCCAACCTTGCCAATAGTTTCCGTTTAATGACCGGGATGGTTTCATCCTGTACTTCCTCGGGCATGGCGGATAAGGCCTTATCGATGACATCACCGGTCAGATTTTCACGGATAAATCGAGCCTGCTCTTGCCAATCTTCGAGCGTGGTTTCGGTCAGCAGCGCCATATCGAGCACATAAGTCTTGGGTGAGGAATTAAAGCCTTTAACGTTGCGAATTTCATCGTTAAACCCCTCCATCAAACGAAGTGCGGGAACGATCCGTGTAGCGAGCTTCATCAAAAAACCGTCGCCGTGCATGGAGAAAACCATGTCCCTGTCCCTAGGTACAGGCTTGTAAAGAATCTTATCGTTATCCTCGTTTTTAAATTCCGCCCAGCGCCATTGGTCGACATGGCGGTCCCAATCCCCAATGGCCATGTCGAAAAGGCGTGCGCGCAGGTACAGTTGGGTATCGACCTCATATTTTTCGTCATCGCGAAGATCTTCGAACATACTGTCCGTACTTTTGAGCTCGTCAGAGTATCCAAAACTTTTCAGGTCGCCATGACCATCGCCAGCATGTTCTTCCAAGAGATAAAGCTCATCACCAAAACTCTCGTTAAAATCTTCTAAAGCAGGCTGTTTGGGGATATAATACAATTTGGGATTCGTATGGTACAGACCCACTGCATCGGATAGTACACCCATTGTCAAGGAAGCGTAAGGGTGAGAGCCTGTATAAAAATCAAGCAACAGGCTCTCGGTAAATGTATCTTCAAAATCCCCGATAACATATTTGTCTTGAAATGCCATAGCTTGTAGGTAGAGTTCGGCATCCTTTTTTACGGCACGCATTACGTATTCGCTACCGTTTGCATGCCCCAAGCGTAAGGATTTTGATTGATGGCCACCCCCTTTATGCAAGGGTTTTAGACCCCCTAGCAGCGTATCGAGCCTGACGGTCGGTGCAGTCACTTCGGTCGCAAAGTATTTTCGGTACCGGTCGCCCCATAAAAGTGTAAAGAAACCGCTTCGGTCGACTTCATCCTTAGTATACACTGTTGCTTTGGTTATAGAAGGAAAGGTGTCCGGATACTGTGCTTCATTAACACCTAGATCGGGCGGCAATACGGCTGTCGTGAACATGAAATCTTCCGCTTCATCATTCTCCTCGTTGACCGCGAAAAAGTCCACTTGGGAAGATCCATCCATATAAATCTCCAAAATAGCATAGCCACGTCTTCCCGTAGAAAACTGGCTGCCGTTGAGCAATCGGGTGCCATCCATCTTAGATCCGGCACCGCTTACGATCTGGGGCGTATTATCTTCTACGATATATTGCAGGGTATGCTCATGGCCCGAGGCCAAAATGACTTTTTCCGAATATTGGACCAAGGTAACCAGCCGATTTTTCAGTTCGGTGTACCGCTTGTTCTGCTGGTCTTCCCTAGAGGCACCGGTCGTTTTTCGCAAGATATCGATCAGGGTGCCAACCAAGGGAATGGGCCCAAAATCACCCTTCGGATAAAAATTCTGTCTGAACGTGAATTGTCCGCCGTGCTGCCCGTACGAAAACATGGGATGATGCATGGCAATAAGGGTGGTGCGCTGGCGATTGTCCTTGATCTTGTCCTCAAGTTCCAGCCAAAATCCGTCCCGGCTTTTGATGTCGCATTTGTCATTGATGTCAGGGTGCCTGTTCCAATTGGCCAGATACCATTCCGTATCGATGACAATAATCGCAATATCGTCATTGACGGTAATAGTTTCTATGGGACATCCATCCTCGGGAAAAAACACTTCCTTACTTCCGAGTGCCTCTTGAATATAATCCTGCTGGCGTTTCAATCCGATCAAGCCTTCGGTGTACCAATCGTGATTTCCGGGAATGAAAAACGATTTTCCCTTGAAATTTTCCAAGGTCTTGATCTGGGCGTCGATATCGCTCTTTGCCCTCATAAAGGCTTTCGTAGAATCAATGGGGTCGGGCATACCGGCAGGGTAGATATTATCCCCTAAAAAAATGGCCGTGCTGTTCGCTTCGGCACGGTCCAGTTTTCTTTTAAAAAGTTTGAGGGCGTCCTTCATACCGCCCATGGGTGACTTGCCCGCATCGCCTATCAGATAAAAGGTATGGGCAACTTCTTTGTCGTTGGGCGTATCGATCTTGATGGCACCTTCGGCATATTTTGCCTTGTAAGTAGCGCATCCCGTAAAAAAAATTAAAATCGTTACGACTGCAAATAGTTTTTGTTTCAGCATACTGATAAGCCTGTAAATTTCGTAATTTGGGAAAAATAGGTTAAACCCATTGTATGTCCGATCTCATCAAAAAAACCGAGGATTTCGTTACGGAACTGTTGACCAATGAACTGGATTCAAACTATCTGTATCATAATCTTCGCCATACCCAAAGAGTAGTCAAAAGTACGAAAGAATTGTTCGAACATTATATTCTCGAAAATAGCCAAAAGCTTAGCTTAACCCTTGCCGCGTGGTTACACGACACTGGTTATACCCAAGGTCTTGATAACCATGAGGCGGAGAGCTGTGTCATAGCGAACGACTTTTTAACCAAGCAGGGTTGCGAGAAGAAAACGATAGATGAGGTGCAAAGCCTGATTATGGCCACCCAACGGAATCATACGCCCAAAAGTCTATTGGAAGAGATTATTCGCGATGCCGATTGTTCGCATTTTGGATCGGAGAGCTATGTAGAAACTTCTGAACTACTGCGCGAAGAACTTAGGAAGCTGGGGATAGCCGAGCATTCCCAAAATGAATGGCGCGATATAAACATCGAGATGTTGCGGACCCAACACCGTTTTTACACCCAATACGCCAAGGACAACTGGCAAAAAGTCAAGGACGATAATCTACAAAATCTAATCAAAACCGGGCGAAAAATCAAAAAAAAGGCCAAGCATGAGGATATGAAGGCCCGCTTAAAAAACAAGTATAAAAACGAGAGTCCTGAACGTGCCATACAGACCATGTATAGGGTCGCTATGCAGAACCACTTAAAATTGAGCGATATTGCCGACACAAAGGCGAACATTCTGCTTTCGGTGAATGCCATCATCATCTCCTTGGTACTGTCAAACCTGCTACCTAAACTCGATAACCCTTCGAATGACTACCTGATTTATCCGGCGGCCATTTTCGTACTGTTCAGCGTCGCCTCGATGATCATGTCGGTCATCGCGACGCGCCCCAACGTAACCAGTGGGGAATTTACCAAGGAAGATGTGGAGCAGCAAAAGGTCAACCTGCTCTTTTTCGGCAACTTTCACAAGATGGAATTGAAAGATTTTGAATGGGCGATGCAAGAATTAGTAAAAAACCAAGCTTATGTCTACAATACCATGACCAAAGATCTTTATTTTTTAGGGGTGGTATTAAACAGAAAGTATGCGCTTTTACGCTGGACCTACACCATTTTTATGATCGGCATGGTGCTTTCGGTCGTCGCCTTTTTTGTAGCCCTAAAATTTTTCGGACCAGATAGGATCATCGAACTGCCCGTTTAATCATGTTCACAGGTTTGCAGGTTACTCCTTAATTAACCTCATCCTTCCAGTTCCGCCATAAGGTCATCGTACGTATAGGTTTTTTCGGAGGATTTATCTTTATTGGTTTTATAAAGAATATCGGCACGAATGGCTTTTAATCCTGAAACGCCCTGTACGCCCTGCAACTCTACGATTTCTACCTTTCCGGTAAAATAGCCTTTCGATTTTAGAAATTTTATGTAGCGTAAATATTCCAGTTCATCCTTTTTTTGGGAATAGACGACAACCATTTTTCCAGACTGTGTAAGCCGCTCGCTAGACCCTTTGATAAAGGATTTATCGATACGTTTTTTGATTACCTCATAGCGGGCATTATAGGTGCCGTCAACATCGAACCGTTTTTCATCCATCCTGAATCGTATGGAGAGCGAGGTGCTGTACACGAGAATAAGCGAGGCGACATCTAGGGGCGTCTGCAGTTCTGGCTTCAGCTTATAATGGGCGTTCTCCATCTCGCACATGACCTGTAACTGCCACAAACGCAAATTGTTAAAATAAAGGATATTAAAACTGTCATCATCGACGATAGAGCTGCCAATATACATGTTATGCTCTACCCCATCGGTCTTAAACCTCTCAAAATAATGCGGGAACATCGCTTGGGCGGCTTCCTGCTTTTTATCGATGAGAGCCGCCAATTTCTTATTGATCCGCATGACACTTTCGTCGTAATTTCTACGATGGTCGTAATAAGAATCTGTTCCCATATCTATGGATGATTCGTAGGAGGAGACCAAGTTTTCCAACTGCTTGTCCGATTTTTTCAAATGCATTAGAACAGGATGCACCTCCTCCGCAATAAAATTGAAAATAGCCTGTTCACTATTGGTATTAAAACTATCTTTAATATCAATGATATAATCGTTTAGCCGGAACATGAGTTCTTCGTAAATTGGCAGCTGACTTTCTTCGCAAGCCTTAGCCAGTATCCGATTGATTTCGGAAAGCTGTATCATCAAATCACGTTGCACGGCGAGATTTCTGACTTGTGACGAATTTTTGATATCGACTTGACCGTATAAGGGATAAACATCCTTAAAAACGATTTCCTTGAATGCCGGCTGACCCCCTTTGAGTTCATCTTTCATAAAACGATGGGCCTCCTCCTGAAAACGCCAATACACCGATTCGTGCACCGAGGTACATTCATTTTGAATAATGGCATCGATACGATTTTCTTCCTCAGCCTCCGTTCGAAGGACCGCAGATACTATAAACGGCATGACATCTTTCAGTTTATGGGCATTTACGCTATTTAGGGCATTTACTTTGGTAGATGCCAGTTCCAAAACACCCAAAAGCTTCCCTTTTTTCGCTATCGGCGCGAAAATGGCACTCTTAACACCCTGCTCCCATAAATTTTTATAGGGCTGAATACCTTTAGAGGCCCTATAATATCGGTCGACATCGGAGATGGCAAAATACGCGTTATCCTCCAATAATTTTTGATACGGATGCTGGCAGAGCACCGTATCGCAATCTTCATGGTTCTTGTCTCCAAGTATAAAACTATCGATTTTGGTGCCATTAACCCGTTCGAACCGATTTTCCTTTGAATGGTATCTAACGAACCCAGCCTGAATTGAAGGGAGATCAAAGAAAGATTTAAAGGTCTCTTGAAAATTCGCTATGAAATTCTCGCCATACTGCATATCACTGGCGATAAGATTTGATTTTATTTCAGAAATGGAGTGCTCGGCAGTCACATCGAAAATATTGGAGATCACGAATCCCTTGGCAATAAAGCTGTTCGGGGGAATTTTTTCTTTCCACAGTTCAAGATCGTCGAAATTATCCAAAAGCTCATCAACATCTGCTTGAGTCAGTTCTTTTGATCTGTCGGTAGGAAGTATTTCCATAAAATCGGCATTGTAAAGAATACGGTAATGCCGCATAACCCCGTTTGCATCGGGAATATCATAAAATAAAGGCCTCTTGAAGTCGAGATGAAACCCGTAATAAAAATTCAAGATCACCGTAGATTTCACGATATACATTTGATCCTCCGGCATGTTGCGCAGTTCGGGAATAAAATCAGTACCCCCGGCATTTTCCAATATTTTTTTGAACCTTGCCGAACCATTAAAAATGACATCATCGAAAGATAGCGACGCCGTTTTTATTTCGTTATGGGTAAGCAATTCCGAAAACACATCTTGCAATAGCGTTTGAATTACGTTTTTGTGTGTTTCCAAAAGGGAAATGTCAGTAAACCCATCGCGCAACTCGGGATAAGGGGCCTGCGCCTTTAAGATATGTTCGGCCTTATCTGCCAAAAAAATATCATCGCCTTTGGCCATGGCATCGTACCGCTGTAACAGCTTCTCGAAGCTGATGAGCTGTACTAAAGGAGATTCATTTTCGCTTTTGGGTATCATGCTGACTTAGTCGTTAACAGAAGCATAAAGTTACGAAAGAAACCTATAAACCCTATAAACCCATAAACTTTCCTTTCAGTACTTTAGCGATCGTATAAACCTTTTCAAAAAAATGTCTTCGAATTCCCGATTATCACGTGCGTTCAAAAATGCCAAAAGGATATCTTTTGACAATAGTTCTAAGTTTATCTTATTCAGTGACTGTCACCGGGGCGACAACAGTTTTGCCGATGATTTCGCCAACAACCGCAATATCTATTACCACGCCTTGAGCTTTTATTATAAAAACGGATTTCAATACTGCGAAATAGGGGATGGCGACGAGCTTTGGGAAAACATCCATTTTGAATCCATTTTCGAGGC
>RCMY010002353.1_pt1 | contig 17207 bp, 15 predicted proteins | sample 2041341 | NCBI WGS metagenome assembly RCMY01 (sample SAMN09708234, study PRJNA481090) | Marine sediment metagenome, whole genome shotgun sequencing project. | reverse complement strand
ATGATGTTTTTACTTCGAAATTCCGCCAGCATGGGAACGGATATTGGGGCGTAGCTATAATGCCAAGGCTCGTATTTAAAGCCGCGACGTCCGGGAGTATCGGTATAGACCAAATGGAAGTCATACGCTTTTGAATTCTCGTCCATCCATTTTTTGAAATCCGCATAGGGTTCGCCTTCGGCAAATTTTGAGGGCACTAGCACATCGCCATCGACCTTCCGATAGCCGTCGACAATATCGATATCGGTGCCCCAATGGTGTCGGCTCGTACCGGGAATGGTGGAATATTCGATGATTTTGTCAATGGCCGCGAGAGGTTTCAAACCGTCGTCATCGGTATAGCGCTGGAATTTCCGTTCAAAAATGGAACGTTGGTGTTCGAAACTGCGGTAGCTCGATACGGGCTTGAGATCGATACCGTCACCGTAGGCTGCCTTTTTCATGGCGACAAACGCATCGTGTGCCTCTTTTTTTAGTTGGTAGCCTTCGCCAAATAGTTCGATATCGGCCTTGCCCATCAACTCTAAAATAGAATATTCAAAATCTTTAGAAAAGGCCAAGTGGGGCAATGCGTTCAGTGCCAGTGCGGTGAGGCCTGTTTTTTGGAGGAAGGATCGTCTTTGCATGTTGATGGTCGTTAGGAAATTGTACAGTTGGGTTACACAATAAACGAAAACGTTTTTCGGTTAGTACGTCATTCATTTAAAATCTTCCCAATTATCTTTTGCATTTCTATGGGCTTTGATCTCGTCGTTAATTTCTTCCATACTCATTTTTGAAAGACCATATTTTTTTGCTAGTTGGATGCTTTTTTCTAAAGCCTGTTGCGTTATTCTCTTTCCCATTATTTCAGTAAGCTCTGAAAATGATAAGGTGCTTTTTTTCAGACCTAGCTGTTTAAATTCAAAATCGGATAATTGGACGCTTACAGTTTTCATAATTATTGGAATTTGTTTCAAAATTACGAATATTCCCCAATCTTTTATGCCCTGAAATTTCGGGGGAACTTAACCGGTGCTTTTGAAACTATCTAATCGTTCGCCAAATATAAAAACCCCTGAAACGTAAGACCGATATCGTCCATAGAGACAATATAGAAATAAACGCCGGAAGGGAGACCTTTATTCCTGGATATTACAATATTGTCTACATTTGAAAAACCGTTGAATTCGTTGGAGTAATTGACTTTGTCGAAAACCTTGGAACCATTACGGTCATAGATTTTCATGTGGTTGTTGGGGGATTGTACCAGTTCGGGAATCTCCAAAAAGTCGTTGATACCATCTCCGTTCGCACTGACGAGATAATCGTCAAGATCAAGATAATCGCGGGGCTTAGCGGATGCGCCAAAAGTTAAGGTCGCATAGTTATTGGGAATAAACGCATCGGATACGGCAAAGCCCTGTGAAAGGTCGCCCACCGAGGCGGGGCCACCGAGATTTTCCCATTGGTTCAAGGCCTTGCTCCAGCCAACAAGAACGATTTCGGAAACGTCCTCGGTTAGGTTGCCAATATCGCTGCGTTCGTTCCAGCTGAGCTGTACGGTCGAGGATTCCGAACCTTCCAACCGCCAGAATTCTACGGTACTGATCTTGCTGATATCGACCGGTCGGGCACTGGTGCTGAAGGAGGTGCCAAACGTGCTGGGCGTATTGGGGTCCTCGAAAAAATAGGCGCAGTTACTAATCGTATTTATACTAGTGGAGTTTAAGATCAGCGGCCGTAATTGCTCGGAATCGCCCACTGGAAAGGTAAAACCTTGTTGCCCGGCCAAGCTGGCATAGCCCTCGACCTTGCCGATGTCGCTTTCCCCTGTGGAAAAGGCATTGTCGAGAAAATTCAGGGTGGTGCCTGGGTCTGCTCTTGGCGTAGTGACGTCTCCCGATATAAAGTTGGCATTGTTACTAATGTTGACGGTATTGTTCAGAACGACTCCGTTTTGAGTAACAAATTCCGCATCGAAAAATGATGGGAACAGCGCCCCGGAAATTGTTAGTACCGAATCACCATAAAACCCGACCAGGCCCAAGTTTTCGTCAAAAAGCCCGTCGTTGACCAGATCGGTATGGAAGCCCATCTGTCCGTTTTCGTGAATTCGGAGGTTGCCCGTGTTTTGCAGGGCGGTTTGGGCGTGGACCGCGAAGGCCGAAAGAATACCGATAAGTAGTAGCGCATGCTTTTTCATATTCGGTTACTTAGATTTTTTCAACATGGCCTTGATTTCATTTAAATCATTTCGCAAGGATTTGAGTTCATCGGATAAGGTTTCTTTTTCCGATTGCAATTGCTCAATCTTTTTTTCTTGTTCTATGGTATGGAGGAAGAGTTCTTCGATTTTTTCGAGGTTTTGAAGGTTTGAAGCACCCAAATCCCAAACTCCATCTTCTTTTACTTGTGCAGCGGATTTGATACCTGGAAGGTGATGATATTTTTTGACAAAGCCTTCAATTTCTTCCAAACTAGCAAAATGGTAACTTTTTTTCAATTCAGAATTACCCAGAAAATATTTCTGAAATACGTAATCAGGAGTATGTTGATTAAATGCTCCTTTAAATATACTGCCGGTGAGGGTAACTAAATTTCCGGTAGCCCTAATAATGTTCCCTTCGATATTACCAGTCGTAGAGATTACTTGCGCTCCAAAATTGGGATTAATTTTTAAACCATCAATAGCCGCTATGTCACTGATGTCCAAATCCACAATCGTATTATTATCGATTTTATCAGTTGTTACGGCGTCATCTTTCAGTTCAGATTCACCAACAGAATCTGCATCCAGTTCGCTCGAACCAATTGCGTCAGGGGCAATATCTCCTTGACGTATGGAATTTTCAACTATATTTCCGAGAGGCCCACCAGATATTTCAGCGACCCTAAGGTCGTAGTCGTTTCCGTTCTGCGTAACGTCCACCGAGCCGTCCGAGGAGGTTACGGCCTGCAGTTCGTTTATCTGGCTGGTATCGTCGTCGAGCGCCTCTGACGCCGTGATGGCGGCCGCCAGTTCCGTCTCGGTGGCGAAGCTCGCCAGGTCTACGTTCTGCGAGCTGCCGCGCTCTATGCCGATGGTCAGGAGTTCACCTGTAAGCAATGAGCCTTGAATGTTCTGGTCATTCGAGCCACCACCACCTATTGATGTGAGTTCATAGGGATCGGTTTCGGTTCCGGTTCCTGTAACGGTAACAGTTTCAGTTGAAGTAATCGAAGTCGGGTCGCCTCCGGTAGAAATTTGAGCCCATTCCACGTCTCCTGCCGTTGTGGATATCAGCATCTGATTGGTTGCGGGAGCTGGAGTCAGCGGTTTGATTTTAATTGTTGTGATACTAAAATCTTCAATATGGTCAGTTTGAATTTCGCTTATTCCTATTTTTTGAGAGGTAACGGCTTCATCTGCTAACTGTAGGGTGTTTATTCCCCCGTCTGCAACTTGGAACTCCGATCCCGCAACCCCGTTCCCGGTTATAGTCGCTTGGTCCGCCAATGCTGTCGTTCCGCCGCCCGTTGAGACCGGTGTCCATTTCACGTCACCTGCAGTTGTGGTTACCAGCATTTGGTCGGTTGCTGGGACCGGGGTCAGCGGTTGGATTTTGGCCAATGTTACACTGGCATTTGCAATATCATCGGTCATAACTTCACCGTTCAAAATTTTAAGCGAGGTAATGACGTCTTCAGTAATCGTTAAAGCTCCCGTATTATCCAGTGTGGCATCGCCACTTATAGCAACTGGCTGAGCAGCATTTACATTATCACCTACCAAAATACTTCCACTATTCAAAGGTACGCCTCCCGATATAATCGCTCCATCAACATAGGATTTAGTAGCAGCATCTTGGTCATCCACCGGATTTAGAATATTTTTTATTAACGATGCATTACCATCATTCCCCTGAGTTAGTACTTCACCCAAATTTTGGTTACCTCCACCACCTCCCAAAGCCAGTGCAGCATCGATTCCGATTAAATGGGCCTCTACGTCTGCAGTAGAAGCAATATAATTTGTTGGAGTAGCAGTAACGGGCACCTGCGCAGCAGTCTGATTGCCAGTGCCACCACCAGCAAGCGGACTCAAATCAACTGAGGTTGCATCCCCATTCTCAATATTGATTGTCAACAGGTTAGCGGCACTTAGAGTTGCAGGCCCCAAATTTTGATTGTCATCACCCCCATCACCGCCAGCACCTCCCAAACCTTCCAACGCGCCGAGAGGAATGTCAAAAGTAGTCCCACCTTCCGTTATAGTCAGGGTAGTTCCGTTCACTACAGATGCCGTTATCAATTCATTCTCAGTATCGTCATCAACTTCATCATTGGCATTAATAACATAGGGTGTAGCACCCGTACCATTTCCAGAAATAGTGATATTATCCCCCGCCTCAATATTCGTATCCGAACCATCCGCCGTAGGCAAAGTGACCGAACCGCCACCCAAAGAAAGGGATAATTGGTTTCCCCCAGTCAGCGATAAATTCTGAATTTCGTTACCGACATTGGTATCCCCATCCGCAGCAATATCCGCAGTATTCGTCGCAACAGAAGCTTCCAACCCCGCAAGATCGGTATCCCGAATAAACCCTGTAATATTATTGAAATCCGCAAGGTCGATACTGTCGTTGTCGATGGCGAAGGGGCCGACGGAATTCTCCGCCAATTTGGTCCTGTCTACCGAACTGTTCTGTAGCTTGCCCCGCCCGATCGAACCGTTCTGGATGTCGATGCCGTTGATACCGCCATCGATAATCTGACTGCTGTTGATGCTGCTCGCGGCAATTTCGATATTTCCACCCGTGGGGGTAGGGGTGATGACAATAGTAGATTGAGGGTTGACGATGGGATCCGTCGTAAGACCACCGACGGCACCATCGGCACCACAAAGGTTGATCCAGTCCGTACCGTTATAGTAAAAAACACAGTCCGCCGAAGTATTGTAGACCAAGGCGCCGCGACTGGGATTGATATTCGTCATCTGTATCGAATCGACCCGGGTGATGACCAGCACCCTTTCGGTACTTTCAAGCTCGAGCACGGAGGCCGGGTCGATGGTCTGCGGGTTATCACCGATCTTTACCTGGGCCGAGGCAAAACTACCGATAAGTAGACCGATGACGAGTATTGGTAATACAGTTCGTGTTCTCATACGATACATATTAAATATAGGGTATAACAAAAATAAAATTATCCATCCATATATCTAATTAATAGGATGAAATACACTTCGGCCAAGGTAAACGGCCCATATAAATGGCAAGGTAGGTTCGGTGGGGTGGTGTTACTGACCGCAAATTAACAAAAGTTTATCCGCTGCCGTTTTTTTTAGATCGAAACTTGTATTTTCTTTATGAACTCGTTGTAAAGCCATTTAGTTTTTCTGTCCAGGGAAATACAGTATCCTGACCATCTATAAACCCGGTAATCCTATTTAAAACAATCTGATGAAGCATATCCCTACCCTTATTTTTCTTCTTTTTACCCTTACGAACGTATTTGCGCAGGATGATGGGCGCGAACTGCTTCGTGGTAGCGTATTCTACCGTGATGTACCGGTACCCAATCAGAACGTGATCAATATCGATACCGAAACTGCGGTGATATCGAATAATGCGGGAGAATTTGCGATCCGGATTAAAGTTGGGGATCAGTTGGCCTTTTCGGCGGTCAATTATCAGTTGGAAGTGGTAGAGATTACCAAGGCTATTCTCGAAAATGAACGCCTGGTCATCGAGGTAAACGAAAAGGTAACCGAACTCGATGAGGTGGTAGTAAGCCCCGAAAACCAGGAAAAATTTCTCGAGGCCCAGAACCAACGTTTTGCAAAGGTGGAATACGAGACCGACCGTTCCACCGAAGTGGAGAACATCGCCATAAGCCAACAGGAAAGGGGGCTACAAAACGGCATTAATTTCGTCAATATTTTCAAGGCACTGGCCAAAGCGGGTGAAAAGGATGATGCGGAGAAACGGCCCCGCCTGAAAATGAGCGAGGTATTACGGCAGGTGTACGATGACGAGTTCTTTGTGGTCGATTTGAAATTGCCACAGGACAAAATCGATGACTTTTTGTTCTACGTAGATGATGTCCACCCCGAGTATTCCCTATTATTAAAGGACAACGAGTTCGAGCTGCTAGATTTTTTGGTGGACGAAAGCAAGGCCTATCGAGCACAAATGGAAGATGAGTGATTCCGATAAAACATATCCTCATTCCCTGTTGTTTCCTCATGGTGGTTTCGGCGCAGGGGCAGGACTACTTTTCCAAAAAACTGGAAGGCCGGGTCTACAGCGATGACGGCGATGTGGCCGCTACCCACGTGCTTAATACTACTACCCAAAGGGCTACCATTACCGATAGCAATGGCTTTTTTTCCATTCCCGTACGATTGAACGATACTTTGGTGTTTTCCGCCGTGCAATACAGACGCAAGGAAATCGTCATCACCTTGAATCTTCTTGAAAGCAAATTTTTACGTATTCCCTTAGAAGAGGCCCTCACCGAACTCGATGAGGTCGTAGTCACACCGTATAACCTATCGGGTGATATTATGAGGGATTTGTCCAATCTTGATATCCAACCCATCGTCACGGCCTCTACCCTTGGCTTGCCCAATGCCTATGTCAAACCCATCAGTAAGGCGGAAAGGGAACTGTACGCGGCAACCGCCAACCCATTAATGAGCTTAGACCCCCTGATCAACACGATATCGGGCCGTAAAAAGATGCTGAAAAAGCGGGTCGAACGCAACAAAATTTACGCCCGAACCGAACGCATAAGGGAGTTTTATGGGGATTCCCTTTACACCAGCGAACTAAAGATTCCCGAAGAAAAAATCGATGACTTTCTGTATTTCTGTGAAGTGGACTCCGCTTTTCAGTCCCTCGTAGATACCCATGACCGGTTGGCGATCTGGGAGTTTATGCGGAAGAAAAGTTTGGCATATTCTGAGGTGAATGAAACTGAACAGGAATGAGCCGGCAAGTTACAAAGAAACGCAGGGCACAAACACCGATCATCAGAATCCGAACATCAGCTATCGAGCATCAACTATCGAGGATCAGAAACAGAGCATCCAACTATTAACCCTTCTCTCTACGAATAATTTTCAAATCCCGAACCCTTCCTAATAAAAAATCACCGTCTTATTATCATACACCATTGTCTTCCGCTGAACGTGCAATTTAACGGCGCGGGCCAATACGATTTTCTCTAGATCGCGACCTTTGGCGATAAAATCGGCGATGCGGTGGGCGTGGGTGACGGTCGTTACGTCCTGTTCGATGATGGGGCCTTCATCAAGGGCCTCGGTGACGTAATGGCTGGTAGCACCGATGATCTTTACGCCTCTTTTGAATGCGGCGTGGTAGGGTTTGGCTCCTGCAAACGCCGGTAAGAAAGAGTGGTGGATGTTGATGATTCTATTGGGATATTGATCGATGATCTTGGCACTTACGATTTGCATATATCGCGCTAGAACGATAAAATCCACGTTATGGGAAGCCAGTAGCTTCAATTGTTCATCTTCGGCCTCCCCCTTGGTGGCCTTGGTGACGGGAATATGATAAAAGGGAATTTCGAATTGTTCGGCGATCGCACGAAGATTTTCGTGGTTGCTGATTACAAAAGGAATATCTACTTGCAGCTCCCCCGAACTGTAACGGCTCAACAAATCGTACAAACAATGATTGTATTTAGATACGAAAAGAGCCATTTTTGGTTGCCTACCCAACCGATGCATACTCCACTCCATCGAATAGCGTTGGGCCAACTCCTTTTGGAATTCTTTTTCAAAGGCCGATTCTGAAAATTGGTTTGCGTCAAAATTGCTTTCCAAACGCATAAAGAACACATTGGCCTGTTGGTCGACATGCTGATCCAGATATACGATGTTTCCACCTTTGGCGTGTATAAATCCGGTAACGGCACTGATAATGCCCTTTTGATCGGGACAATGTATGAGGATGGTCGTTTTCAAAGGATGATTATTTATCATCCAAATTTAGGATAACAATTCTGATTTCTGAATTTTGAATTCAGAATTATTCCCCCGAAAGAGATTCACGCCATTGTTTGAAGGATTTCCGGAAACTTTTGATTTCTTGGCGTAGTAAATTTATATATTCAATTTCCTTAACGCCGTCTTTTTCCAAGCCCCTACAATACGAATTTATATTCCGTATCATAATATTGATATACGTGGCGATTTTCATGCGCTCGTTATGGCAGCTTGTCGATTCCGCCAAGGCAATTTTTTGGGGAATAAGCATGGCATCGGTCAACAGGGAATTGGCGATATTGTCGCGATGACTGTTGGATTGATAAAGCTTCAACAGATTTTGGTTATAGGATACGTATGAAGCGATTTCCCGGCTTATATAGCGGAGTTCAAGTGCTTTCTTGTATACTGGTAAAGAACCGAAACTTTTATAGGTCATTGAAGGTCGACAATGTGAACTCTGTACGAGTCCGTTACTAAATTAGTATAAAGTTACGTCCGTATTCTGTGATTTAACTTTGGAATCAATAGCAAATGTGTATTTTTGCTATGGATACTAACTTTTTAATATCTTTTGACTTTGGATTCTACGATTGATGATTTGAATTGGAAAATATTGGAATGTTTGCAGGCGAATGCACGGGAAACCTTTGCCAGTATTGGCCGCAAAGTAGGCCTGACACCACCTGCCGTAGCGGAGCGGGTAAAAAGGATGGAAGATCTCGGAATTATAGAGGGATACAAGGCCAAGGTATCGCATGCTAAAACAGGGTATCAACTCAAGGCCATCATTACCTTGCGGGCCTTTATGGGGAAATTAAAACCCTTTTTAGCAGTGGTGCCTACCTTTAAGGAAGTGGTCAATTGCTACCGCATCACGGGCAACGAGAACATCGTCATGGAAGTGGTGCTCAATGACCAGTTTCACCTCGAGGAATTTATCGATAAGCTCATTCAATACGGAGAGACCCGTACGCATATTATTCTGTCGAACGTAGTGACGAACGCACCCATCGGGAGGAAAACTCAAGCGCAAGCGCAAGTGTCGGGTTCAAAAAATGTTCACTATATTTAACTCCCGATTATCGAGAATTACCCTCGCCTATCGGGAACACGCTATGAAAATCGGAGTCCTAAGTATAGGTATATTTTTGATGGGCAACTACGCCCTGTTCGGCCAGATCAAGGTCGACGATTCGGGCTACACCGTTGAGAGATTGGTGCGTGACGTTTTGATCAACAGCAACTGTGCCGAGACCTCGAACTACTCCAGTTTTACGGGTACGGAGCAGAACGTGAACGGCATCGGCTATTTTAGTGCCAATAACACCGAGTTTGCTTATAAAGAAGGTATCATTCTATCGACAGGCAGGGCAAGGGACGCCAAAGGCCCTAATTTGGGCATCAATGATTCTGGTGACGAAAACTGGCCGGGCGACAAAGACTTGATTACAGCCACCAATACGGGCAATCTTTTCAACGCTACATACATACAGTTCGATTTCGTGCCGCTTACCAATAGCATCAGTTTTAATTTTCTTTTTGCCTCTGAAGAATATCAAGAAAATTATCAGTGTATCTACTCCGATGTGTTTGCCTTTATCTTGACCGATGCAAAGGGGAATTCGACAAACTTGGCCATCGTACCCGGTACTGAACAGCCGGTAAGGGCGACAACGATCCGGCCTGGGATAGAGGGGCAATGCAGTGCCAGTAATCTTGATTTTTTCGATAAGATTAATGGTCCCGGCGATCCCATTTCATTTCATGGACAGACCAAGAGCCTAAAGGCCGAATCATTGGTGAGGCCTAATGAGATGTATACTATAAAATTGGTGATTTCCGATAATCAGGACTCCCAAGTCGATTCTGCCGTATTTTTGGAAGCGGGCAGCTTTTCCATAGGTTCTGACCTGGGGGAAGATCGAACCGTCGCCAATGGCAACCCCGCCTGTATCGGAGAGAGTCTAGCTTTAGATGCGACAGTTGACGGCGTTCAAGATTATCGATGGTACAAAAATGATATCGAGGTTACGCAATGGGCGGGCAATCCGAAAGTGAATCTTACCGAAAACGGACGGTATCGGGTAGATCAGATATTCTCCACTTCCTGTATTTCCAATGGTGGCCTTCAAACGGAGTTTATCGTACCCCCACAAATAAACGAAACGCCGATGGATCTGAACGCTTGCGATATAGATGGCGACGGCAATGAGACCTTTGATCTTTCCGCCAACGGAAACCGGTTGATGGGGCCCCAAGATACGGCCATCTACGAGGTCACCTATTATACCTCGGATGCCGATGCCCAAAACTATATAAATCCTATTGAGAATCCCGAAAACTACGAAATACAAGGTTCCGAAACTATTTATGCACGGCTCTCATCGGGCCGAAGCTGTTACGAAATAGCTCCTTTTCAGCTGAAGGTCAAAGGACTTAATTTTGAATCTTCCCTACAGGCATCTTATATTTTATGCTTCGATACAAGAGGCGAAAAATTGGAACCGCTACCGGTATTGGACACGGACTTGTCCCCTTCGAATTACATGTTTACTTGGTATACGGAAAGTATTTCGGAAGAAAATAGGATAGTCGATGCTACGGGCCCATCGTTCACCGCATCCGCTTTGGGCACCTATCACGTGGTATTGCAAAACCTTGAATTTGGATGTGAATTTTCCGTGGCCACCGAAGTGTTGCCATCACAACAGCCGGAAGTCTTCGAAGTGGATTTCGTATCCGACCTATTTTCGGATAACAACACCATCGAAATTACGGCACAAGGGAAAAGCACCTACCTTTTTGCCATAGATGATGGCGTTTTCGGCACCTCGAACCGCTTCGAAGATCTTAGTGCCGGCGAACACGTCGCCTATGTTACCGATAGCGCGAATTGCAGTGTACTTTCCGAGGAATTTTTGGTGGTGGATTTCCCCCGATTTTTTACTCCTAATGGCGACGGCACCAACGACATTTGGCAAATTGTCGGTTTTCCCGAAATCGAAAAGGCCGAAGTTGCAGTTTTCGACAAATACGGCACTTTATTGTACCAGTTCAATAATGACTCCGGTTGGGACGGAACCGCCAACGACCGCAGAATGCCCGCCAGCGATTACTGGTTTAGATTAACGTATGTAAAAGACAATGTTCTGAAAGAGTTTAAGAGCCACTTTACTTTAAAAAGGTAATTTTGCAGTGCCGGTACAATGTTGTAAGTTCAGAGGCATGGGGGCACAAAAATCAACCTCCTAACCTTTTAGACATATAAATTTATCTGAACTTGCACTTGAATTTGTCTTGGCTAGATATTTGATGACAATTAGTATGATGAAACAACTATTGACCCTAATCGTCCTGGGAATTGGCATTTCTTGCTCCGCCCAGCAGATGACCTTGAAAAAGGGAATCGTTATCGATTCCCTTCCCGTAAGCGTTAACGACACGATTTCGGAGACCTTTTCGCTGTACCTTCCCAAAAAATTCGAGGTTTCGTCGACCTGGCCCATACTTTTTGTTTTCGATATGCAGGGCCACGGCAAACAGGCAATGAACCTCGTTTCTGCGGCAGCCGAGGAGCAGGGCTATATCTTGGCGGCCTCTAACAACGTAAGTGATACCTTGCCCATTTCAGACAATATTCTCATTGCCAATAGAATGCTTACTGCAGTAACCGGATTTTTGCCCATCCATAAAGATAGGATCTATGTCGGGGGATTTTCCGGTGGCGGTCGTTTTTCGACGCTGATACCTGCTTTCGTCAAAGGGATTCAAGGTGTGCTGATATGTGGCGCGACTGTTGCCAATACCGAAGTGTTGACGTCTAAAAACCCTTTTCACTTAATCGGCATCGTGGGTAATGAGGACTACAATTATCCCGAAATGCTGGAAACGGAGAAAATATTGAACCGCATGAAATTTCCGAACCAGCTTCTGATGTTCGAAGGGGGACATCGTTGGCCCGATACGGATATGCTCGGTAATGCCTTCGAAATATTTACCCTAGCGGCCATGGCCAAAGGGCGTATATCCAAAGACGAAGCTTTTATCGATGCCAAATACGATGAGAGCCTTACCCAGGCCAACATCTTCTTCACCGCCAACAAGCCCTTAATGGCCAGCAACCTACTCGATGAAATGTTGGAAATCTATCGCCCATTTCGGGAAACCGGTTCGATCAAGGACAGCCAAAAGACCTTGAAAAGGAGTAAAATTTTCAAGACCCGCAACCGTGACCAGACCGCTATATTATTCAAGGAAAGTTTGATCAAAGATGATTATGTCTATTATTTGGAGGAAGACATACTTACCTATAATTATAACAATCTCGGATGGTGGAAGTACCAGATGGAAGAGATCGAAAAGTTTTTGAAAAATGCCGACGGCTTACAACAACAATTGGGCAAACGCTTGAACGGCTATGTCAGCGCCCTGGTCGCCGATAATATCGATATCGTAAAATCTGGGGATCCGGTCGATGGGGAAGCCTTAAATTTTCTGTGGATGTTGAAGACCGTAATCGACCCCAAAGACTATGCGAGTTACTTGAATATCATCTCCTACAACGCCAAGGTCAACGATACCAGTACCGCGCTTTTTTATCTGGAAGAACTTTTAAAGAATGGTTATACCGATAGGGCAAAACTCTACGACTTAGACGACACCGCCTTACTGCGCCTTACTCCGGAATTCAATGACATTGTGGCGAAATATTTGAAAGAGTCCCGTTACGGATGGGATTAGGATGCAATTGATTTCTCAGAGGTTCACTGGGATAAACTGTAAAATAATGAAACCAACTATATTTATATTTCTGGTGGTGATTCTGCTTTCTACTGCCTGCAAAGAGAAAAAAAAATACCACGATACTAAAAAGGATATAAAGATTGAAGCTCCTACCGATGCCTTGGCCGATATCCTCAAATTTCAAAGGGAATTGAACGAAGAGTTCAAAGATCCCGAAACCTCGCCCCTACCAGACCGCTACCGAATGAATTTCGAAACCTTGGATTTTTTCGCCCCGGATACGGCCTATGTCGTCGAAGCCAGATTCGTGCGCACCCCGGAATCCCTTCCTTTTTTAATGCCGACCACTACCGATAGAAAGTCCAAGGAAGTCCTTTACGGTATAGCCCATTTCGAACTGAACGGCAAAAAGCGGCAGCTGGAGGTATACCAGAACGAAGAACTGATGCAACAAGAGGAGTTCCGCGATTACCTGTTTTTGCCCTTTTCCGATGATACCAATGATAAGGAGACCTACACCGGAGGCCGGTATATCGACCTTCGCATTCCCGAAATCGATGTGATACAAATTGATTTTAATAAAGCCTATAATCCCTATTGCGCGTACAATAAAAAATATTCGTGTCCCATTGTGCCATCGGTAAACGCGATGGACACAGCCATTAGGGCAGGGGTAAAGGCCTTTGAGCCAGAGGAAAAATAAAAAACCCCGTTCAGCGTGGGGCTGACGGAGTTTTCTAAATTGAACACGTAACCCAACCAAACTTTCTTAGAAGGAGTAGATGGCGGCTACCAGGAAATTGGCTAAGCTATTTGAAGGGGCCAGGTCATTATCGAAATAGGGCTCCCTATTATTCCAAGAATCTAGTCGTATTTCTGGTTTTATCGTGAAGTTATGGATGGTGTAGCTGCCTGTAAGCGTGGCTGCCAAAACCGTCGGGTCGCCATCGATTCCGTCAGTATGGGTCAAAAAATATTCACCCCTCATGCCTATGGAAAAACTATGGGAGATAGCATATTGTGGGTATAGGGCAACTCCTGCAAATTCATTACCAGTGTCATCATTGGTTTGATAGGAGGCATTTAATCCTAAAAAGAAATCATCGCTGAGAGAGAGACCCCCGGTATAGTCTACCTCGAAGCCCAGACCTTCACCGCCATCAAAGTAGAAATTAAGAAATTGACCGGAGTATCCCAGTTGCAAGCCGGCGGCATACGCCCCCGTTAGGTTATTGTCAATATCGGTAACATTCATAAGGGCCAACATCAGACTAAAATCTTCCGATAGCGTAAAATCGGCCTTTAGCCCAACATGTGAAAACGGCCCATTGGAAAATTCATACGACGTACTATAGTTAAAGTTATCTGCGGGGGCAATGACTTCGTAGCCCAGATACGTATTGAACCGGCCCAAGGTCAGTCGAGTGCCCTCGGAAACGTTGACATACACATAGAGCTGGTTTAGGTTATTGCCGACCACGGCGGCATCTCCCCTTGGGCCGAACACGACATCGGCGACCGCACCTACCTTTTCACCTTCGTAGGAAAATAGTAGGTTGACCATGCCAAGGGCAAAGCCTGTTTCCTCTGCAAATGAAGTTTCCGGTGCGGAGGCCCGCCGTGTGACATTGCCATCGGCATCGGTATCGGAACGGTCGGTCGTGCTAAGATTGGTCCTAAAGTAGGTATCCACGGAACCGCTGAAGGAAAAATTCGACTTGAATTTTTCTTCTTCTACTACGATTACATCGACCTCCTGTGCAAAGGTTGCCGAGGTCGAAAAGAGCAAAAATGTTAGTAAAAAAAGATTTTTTATGTATTTTGTACGTGTAATCGCTTTCATAAGTTTTGATTTAAGTAATCCACCGCACGGCGGATGATTATTTTGAGTGATTGAAATCTGAAACGGTTATAGAACGGAGCGTTCTGCAAAACGCTCCGTTTACTTTTTATGTGATACTTTAATCGTTAATGAAGTCGGGATAGGCATCCATACCGTGCTCGTGAATATCGAGACCATCGATTTCTTCTTCCTTCGAGACCCTTAGGCCCATAATGGCTTTCAGAGCGCTGAGAATAATCAAGGTACATACGACACAGAAAACACCGACGATCAGTACACCGTAGAGTTGGGTCAGAAATTGACCGCCACCGGCCTTTGCCCCAAAAATACCTACGGCCAAAGTGCCCCAAATACCACAAATCAGGTGAACGGCAACGGCACCTACGGGGTCGTCCAATTTGATTCTATCGATCAAGGCTACACCGAGTACAACGATAAGACCTGCCAAAAATCCGATGACGATGGCTTCGTTGGGAGACATAAGGTCCGCCCCTGCAGTAATGGCCACGAGGCCTCCCAAAATACCGTTAAGGAACATGGTAAGGTCCAAATTTTTATAAAAAATTTGGTTCAATAGCACGGCGCCCATACCTCCGGCGGCCGCGGCCAAACTTGTGGTGACCAAGACCAGGGAAGTCAGTTCCGGATCTGCTGAAAGTACAGATCCGCCGTTAAAGCCGAACCAACCTAACCAAAGAATCAACACACCTGCAGTTGCCATGGGAATACTATGACCGGGAATTGCGTTGGATTTGCCATCCTCCCCGAATTTACCTAGACGTGGCCCTACTAACGTGATGGCGACCAGCGCGGCCCATCCACCGACGGAGTGTACCAAGGTGGACCCTGCAAAATCGTAAAAGCCCCAAGCATCCAAAAAGCCTCCGCCCCATTTCCACGCCCCTACAATAGGGTATACCAGTCCGACGTAAAAAACCACGAAAATCATAAAGGCTCCGATTTTCACCCGTTCCGCGACCGCACCCGATACAATGGTAGCGGCCGTTGCGGCGAACATGCCCTGAAAGAGAAAATCTGTCCACCAAGTGTACCCGCCATCGGCATATTCGGGGGTCATTCCGTTTTCCGGTGGGGCTATGCCAAAGCCCGCAAAGTCTAAAATACCGACCGAGCCTTCCTCAAAACCGGGGTACATGAGATTGAAGCCCCAGGCATAATATAGCAGTAGTCCCGCCGTAATAATAAATATATTCTTGAATAAAATGTTGATCGTATTTTTTTGTCGGGTCAGTCCGATTTCCAAAAAGGAGAACCCGGTATGCATGAAAAACACCAGAGCGGTGGCGATCATCATCCATATGTTGTTTGCTGTAAATAATCCTGCGTCCATTTTCTTATGGGTTTAGTGGGTTGGTTTTTAATTAATTCCTGCGTGTCCGCTTTCCTTGGTCCGTATTCTATAGGCCTCAATTACCTCTGAAACGAAAATTTTGCCGTCCCCGACATTGCCCGTTGAGGCGACCTCTAAAAGGGTATCCACCGTTCTCTGTAGAAAATCGTCGGACACCACAATGGATAGGTATCGTCTTTGAATGTCGCTTGTACTATAGGAGATACCTCGGTACACGTGCCCTTGTTTTTCATTCCCCACTCCTGTTACGTCCCAATACGTGAAGAAGTTGACCTCGATGCGATGCAAGGCCTCCCTGACCTCGTCGAACTTGGATTTTCTGATAATTGCCTCGATTTGTTTCATTTGTTAGATTTATATTAGAATGTCAAAACTATATTAATTAAAAATAACCCCCTAAAAAAATAGGGGTGTTGCTTTCATTTTTATATAATTAATAAATTATACCCCCAAAATTTTATGGTGTCTCGGTATTTATATCTTTAAAAAAGAATTTTGGATATCTAATTTTCAGGATTTAGAAGGATTTAGAAGGATTTAGAAGGATTCAGGAGGATTCAGGAGGATTCAGGAGGATTCAGGAGGATTCAGGAAGATTCAGGAGGATTCAGGAGGATTCAGATGGATTCAGATGGATTCAGGAGGATTCAGGAGGATTAAGAAGGATTCCGAGGAAGAAAGAGGGTTGGGCAAGAGATATTGGGATACTTTGAGCGTTGCATCTGTCATGCCGGAGATGGCGCTTAGCACTCACTTGCGCAGAACGCTCAATTGATAATAAGTGGTGGTAGGTGGAAGCTACATCCAATCATCCCAAATACTCATCACTCCAAATACGGTTGAATACTGGATGATAGTTTGTTATTAGAGGATTTTCGCAAGCCAAAGTCCAAGGGCGACGGCGGCTATGCCAATGACGATGCTGGTAATCAGATAGAAGGAAAAATGAAAAAGTTCACCCGCAGTTAATAGGGCATGTTTTTCAAAGGCAAAAGTAGAAAAGGTGGTAAAGCCACCACAGAACCCGGTGCCCAGTATTAAAGTTTGATTTTCGGAAAGGTAGTTGCCTTTGAGAGAGAGGCCCAATATGAAACCAATGAGTAGACAACCGAGAATGTTGACCAGAAAAGTACCGAGGTAAAAATGCGTGAAATAGTTGTTGAAAGACTTTGAAACAAGGTATCGGAGTACACTTCCTATTCCGCCCCCGATAAAAACGAGCAACCATTGTTTCATCGGTGCAAATTAAGGAAATAAAATGGGTA
>RCMY010002352.1_pt1 | contig 17208 bp, 13 predicted proteins | sample 2041341 | NCBI WGS metagenome assembly RCMY01 (sample SAMN09708234, study PRJNA481090) | Marine sediment metagenome, whole genome shotgun sequencing project. | reverse complement strand
ACCGCACCGGAATCGATGCCGACGGCGAGTGGACCTACTTCGTCGCCGGCGACTGACCTCGAGAAGATTTGTGAGGGATAGGAGGGTCTGGAACCCCGAAATCCCTCACAAATCTTCAGTAGGACGGCCCGACGCTACGATCGGGCCGATGTCTGAGCATGTGCCGCACCCCTCGGTTGACGACTGGTTTGTCGACCGAGGGGTGCCGCATTTGATGCCGGACTATTCGGCATCGGAGGACATCTTCACCCGCATGTTCCGGTTCCTCGTCCTCGTGGTCTTCGCCGAGCTCTTTCTCGCCTTCAGCCCCGACCTCTCAGGCTGGGATCAGGCATTCTGGTTTGGGGTCGGCGTCGCAGCGATCGGCGGAGCCCTGGCGGTTGTGAACCGACTGCGCGGCCGTCGCTGGAACCAGATTCCCAACGACATCGGGCCGCTCGAACTCGCCGTCTTCGTGCTCGTACCCCCAGGCCTGCGGGCCCTCACGACGGAGAACGCCATCGACTTCCCCCAGTGGGTCGCAATCAATCTGGTCATCCTCGGTATCGCCTACATCGTCACCAGCTACGGACTGTTCCCCATGATCCCGTGGGCGCTGCGTCAGATGTGGAGCCAGGTCGCCGGCATCGTCAACCTGTTCGCCAAGTCGCTGCCGCTGCTCTTGTTGTTCTCGGCCTTTCTCTTCGTCAACGCCGAAATCTGGCAGGTGTCATCGCACATCCCCCTGGTCTTTTTCGCGATCGTCGTGGCCTTCATCTCGCTGATCGGGGTGCTGTTCATCGGCCTGGGACTGCGTCACACGCTGGACGACCTGAACAGCTTTGGCTCGTGGGAACAGGTGCAACGCCTCTGCCAGAACTCGCCGATTCGCGCGCTTGCGCCGCCGACCGAACCAACGCAGCCCAACCCGGCCGCGCTCAGCCGAGGAGAACGGGTCAATCTCGCGCTGCTGTTGTTGGTCGCACAGCTGATTCAGGTGGCACTCGTCTCGATCATGGTCGCGGTGTTCTACGTCGTCTTCGGACTGTTCACCGTGGGCGAGGAAACGATCCTGCAATGGACGACGCTCACTCCGGAAACGTTCGATCCCTTGTTCAACTTCTCCCTGTTCGGCCACCCCGTCGTGGTCACACGATCGCTCGTCGTCGTATCCGGTTTCATCGCTGCGTTCAGCGGACTGCAGTTCACCGTCTCGCTGGTGACCGACGAGACGTACCGCAATCAATTCAGCGCCGACCTGCAAGGCGATCTGCGCGAACTTCTCGCCGTCCGCTGCCGCGTCGCCGCCGAAAGGCCAAAAACTTGAGATTTGTGAGGGATTTGCGTGTTCCAGACCCGCAAATCCCTCACAAATCTTCAGCGGGGGTGAAGCCGAGGACCTTGCCGAAGAAGGACAGCTCGGCCTCGAGGGCCGTGATGATGTTTTCGGACTTGCGGAATCCGTGCTGTTCACCTTCGAACTCGAGGTACTCCACGCGCACGCCTTTGGCCTCGAGCGCGGCGACGATCATGCGAGACTGATTGGGTGGCACAACCTCGTCTTCGTTGCCCTGGAGCACGATCATCGGTGCCGAGAGCTTGTCGACGTGGTTGATTGGCGACCGCTCCACATAGACCTCTCGGGCCTCCGGATACGGACCGATCAGCAGATCGAGGTAGCGGCTCTCGAACTTGTGGGTATCGGTGGCCAACGCCTCGAGATCCGCGACGCCATAACGGCTGGCCCCGGCGGCGAAGTCGTCGAAATACACCAACGCCGACAGCACGGTGAACCCGCCTGCGCTCCCGCCCTTGATCAAGAGTCGTTCGCCGTCGACGCTGCCCCGGTTGGCGAGGTAGCGGGCCGCAGCCACGCAATCGGCCACGTCGGCCACGCCCCACGCCCCACGCAGCTTGTTGCGGTAGGCGCGTCCGTATCCGACGCTGCCGCGGTAGTTGACGTCGACGACGGCAATACCGCGGCTGGTCCAGTAGCGCTTGGCCAAGTCGAGCTGCGAACGCGCCGCCGAGGTTGGCCCACCGTGCGCCAGCACCAACAGGGGTGGCAGCTCATCGGTCGGAGGCACCACATTGGGATTGGCCGGGGCGTAGTAGATCGCATGGGCGACATCGCCATCGGTGGTAGCGAACCGTATCGACTCGGGCGGCGGCAAGAAGCCGTCGGGCACGCCATGATCGCGAGCGGGTCGCACCAGCGTCTCGCCCCGCCAGATCTCGGTTTCGTGCGCCCACGACGCTCCCGACCAGACGAGCTCGCCGCCGCCCAGACGGATGCCGTTGACCATGGTGAGCGTGGGGGCGACGGACAACAACTCGACGCCGTCGGTCGACGTGATGGCCACCGGAACATCGTCGGGTCCAAATGCGTAGCGGGACAAGCCGAACACCCAACCCGGGCAGACGATCTCGGCACCGGACATCACCGGGTCGTCCTGTCCCTGGCGATAAAGCCACCACAGGTCGGATCGGTCGGACAGGTAGTGCAGCTCGCCGGCCGCATTCCACTCGGGCTGCCAGATCGATTCGGCGCCGCCACCCTGGATGCGCCGCGCGTTTGTGACCGCGCCTCCATCGAGATCGGCCAACCACAGCTCGGTGTCATCCCACGGCATGTTGGGGTGGTTCCACTGCACCCAGGCCAGCTGGGTGCCGTCGGGGGAAGGTCGGGGACACGAGTAGAAGTCGGCGCCCGTTGCCAGCAGCTCGATACGCATCGAACCGTCGGTGGCCACGGCCACCAGTTCGTTCACCGCCTCGGCCGTTCCCCGGGTGTGGTCTTCTCGCACACAGACGTACCACGCGCCGTCGGGGAGTACCCGGCCGTCGGCGTATCGGAGGCCGCGCGGCACGGACGGTTCAGGGGTAAGCAGTGTCGGCGCCTCGTCGCCGTGCTCCCCGACGGTGATCCGCCGCAGCCGCTGATCCGACAGGTCGACATACAACGCCACCCCGTCGTGAACCCACCACGCTCCGCCGCCGTACTCGTGTGCCAAGGTCCGCACGTTCGCCTCAGAGGGCGTGACCTCCGTCGTGACTCCGACGCGCCAGCGCATCAGCGCGCTCCGGCCGCCCTCGTCTGGCCGCGACTCGACCCACCAGACATCGTCGGCGTCCGGCACCACCTCGGCGATGCCGACCGCGCCGGCCACCAACGAGGCTGCCGAGATGGGTGAGGGCCAACTGCCGTAGTTCATGGGGGCAAGACTACGACCGCCCAGCCGCGACTCGATCAGCAACCGCCGTCCCGGTACCCTCGCGACACGTGTTGGTCGACGTTCTGATGTTCGCAACGGTACCGGTGGTACTCGTCGCATTGCAGCGACCAGCCCGTCGCGAGTCGGGCAACTCGCCAGCATCGACCTGGGCGGTGGCCGCGTGCGTACTCCTGGTCGTTGGCTGTGGGTCCGATGCCGGCCCGTCGCAACGAGCCGAGAACATCATCGCCCAAGCCGCTCCATCGCCGAGCGACATCAGTCGCTCCTCGGAAGACTGCACCGTCGAAACCATCATCGACGAGTACGGCTTCGAGATCGAGCTGAACAGTTGCGACACCGGTCCCACGACGGCACCAGCGTCGACATCGCCAGAATCGCCGACCACGACGGACGGCCGCGAAATCACGTCGCTCGTTCCCGTCGACGAAATCGGCACCCTCGCCGCACTGACCATCGACCACTTCGACAGCGCTCACGCGTTCTGCGATGACGCCCAGGCCTGGAGCGCCGCGATCTCACAGGCAACGGTCGAACTGCAGTCCCTCGGTGCCATGGTCGGGGACAACCGAGACTCAGGTAACCTTCGGGGCTGGCTCGACGGCGACGAAAGCACCGCATTCGTCGAAGAGATCCGGGATCACGTCTTCTTCCAAGCAGCGTGTCCGACCCGGTCCACGGTCGGTGCCAGTACTGGTGACACCGCGGTGGCGCTAGAGGCTTCGAGCCGTGCCAGCGCCGCCTACGAGCAACTCCGAGTCGAGATGAGGCGGTCGCCGACCGTCGACACGAGCAGCGACTTCTGGTATTCCGCAGATCAGTTCGGCCACGCCCACAACATCGTGGCTGCCGACGAAAACTTCGAGATCGTCTTCGTTGGAGCGAGCCCCGTCAAACGCGGCATCGACCCCGACGCGGTGCGGGAATCGAGCGGACGTGCCGCCATCAACATTGCCGTTGGTGGGCTCGGTCCAACGGGTAGTGGAAGTTGGTTGCGTCAGGCTTTCGACCTCGGGCTTGCGCCTGACGTGGTCGTCTTCGGCGCAGCATCCTTCGAGTTTTTCCAGGTGTGCGACGACACGCGGGCACGCGCCGTGGCCGATACAGCGGCACGTCGCGACAACGCGTTCGCGAACGTATCGGCCCTCGAGTCAGTCGCCGGCGCGACGCGTCTCACCGGCCAGCAGGACGCAACGACGGGGCCGCTTGGCGCCCACTATGACCGACAACACCCCGATAGCGACACTGGACGAACCGAAGACATCTACGAAGTCAGGCCCGACGACAGAGCCCTACACACGACCATCTACAACGCAGTCTTCGCCGAAGCGGCAGTCTGCGACGAGATGTTCGACGCCGTCGAAGACACCGTGCGGTTTGCCGCCGAGGCCGGCGCCGAGGTCTACGTCGTCGCCATGCCGCTCAGTAGTCTGCTCGCCGAGTTTCACCCTCTGGGCCGCCCCGGCCACGACCCGGTGATCGATCGGTTGGAAGAACGGGCAACGCAGGCAGGGGCACGATTCATCGACCTCACCGATCTGCTCGATGCGGATCAGTTCTACGATCTGTCCCACCCGACCAGCGAAGGCCGAGAGATCGTCACCGACGAGTTGCTGGCCGCTCTTCGATTGCCGTAGATCGACCGGTTTCGGTCCACACGCGACATCCCGGTACTCTCTGGCTTCAGTGGTATTCAATTCGCTGGTCTTTGCGGCCTTCTTTGCGATCTTCATCGTCCTGTACTGGACCAGCGATCGGCGGCTGCGTAATCCGCTTCTGCTCGTCGGTTCGTACATCTTCTACGGCTGGTGGGATTGGCGGTTCCTCGGCCTCATCGCGCTCTCGACGGTCGTCGACTACACCATTGCCTTGCAGATGCATCGGCGCACCATTCACGAGGCCCGGCGCAGACTGTTGTGGCTCAGCCTGGCGATCAACCTCGGCATTCTGGGGCTGTTCAAGTACTACGGGTTCTTCGTCGACAGTTTCGTTGAACTGACGAACACCCTCGGCCTCGGTTCGGCGAATCCATCCGTGTTTTCCATCGTCCTGCCGGTCGGCATCAGCTTCTACACGTTCCAGACGTTGTCCTACACGTTCGACGTGTATCGAAAGACCATCAAGCCGACCCGCAACATCTTGACCTTCGCGACCTACGTCGCCTACTTCCCGCAATTGGTGGCCGGACCCATCGAACGGGCCCAGAACCTCTTGCCTCGCATCGAGAACATCGATCGGCCGTTCCCGCGGGCTGAGCAGATCCAGAGTGGCATCGGCCTGATCCTGCTGGGCCTGCTGCGCAAGGTCGTGCTGGCCGACGGCGTGGCCGCAGTGGCCAACGAGATGTTCGGCGACCCCGATGGCATGTCGACGGCCATGGTGGCGATCGGTGTCCTGGCATTCGCCGTCCAGATCTATGGAGACTTCGCCGGCTACACCGACATTGCGCGCGGCGTCTCGCGGCTGCTCGGCATCGAGCTCGTCGTGAACTTCCGTCAGCCCTACCTCAGCCGCAGCATCACGGAGTTCTGGCGACTCTGGCACATTTCGTTGTCGAACTGGCTACGCGACTACCTCTACATCTCCATGGGAGGCAACCGAAAGGGTGTCGCAAAGACGTACCGCAACCTCATGATCACGATGATCCTCGGTGGTTTCTGGCATGGGTCATCCTGGAACTTCGTCGTATGGGGTGGACTGCACGGGCTCTACCTCGTGGTGCACAAGCTGCTGCGAGGAGGAAAGGTCGGTAGCGATCAGCTGAAACGAAGCGACGTCCCCGCCATCGTCATCACCTTCGTCATCGCCTCGCTGACGTGGATTCCCTTCCGAGCTGCGACGTTCAGCGAGACCGGTGCCGTGTTGAAGGGGCTGTTCTCCTTCCGAGGTGGCCACTTCGATGCGGGCGACGCGCTCTTGGTCCTCGTGCTGGCCGGTGTCACGCTTGCGCTCGACCTCGCGCAGCGGCGAGCGTCGTTCTCCAGCCTCAAGCTCGACACCCAGCCAGCACGCATGGGTGCGTTGGCCGGTGCCGCCGTACTCGCCATTCTCCTCTTCTCCGGCGGCGCATCGCAGCCGTTCATCTACTTCCAATTCTGATGCCGTCACCCACCTCCACCCGTCACCTCGGCCGACTCCCCCTCGCGCGCGTCTTGCTCGTCACCATGGCGATGCTCGCCGTCGCCTGTGGTGCCGACGACGATGTTTCCACCCGGGCCCAGGCGATCATCGATGGGGCCACACCGGAGGGCCAGAGCGAGGTTGTCGAAACCAGCGAGTGCACGACCGAGACGATCATCGACGAGTACGGATTCGAAATCGAAATCACCGAGTGTGATCAGCCGACGGAAAACACTGCGAGCCCCACGATCACCGAGCTTCCGCCCCAGACGCTCCCCCTCAATGCGCTTGAGTCGATCGCCACCCTGGCGCCCACCGAGTCGACCCAGGCCGCTACGAGGCGCCTGATCGAATCACTCGACGCCACCTACACGATGTGTGCCGACCTTGGTGCATGGGCGGCAGCGCTGGACGCCGTCATCCCCACCCTCGTTGCGCTCACCGATCTCATCAGAGATGCCGACAGCAACGAGTGGGTCGGCTCCGACCAAGCGGAACAACTCGTCGCTGCGGTGCACGAGCACCTGTTCATCCAGTCCGAATGCCCCGCGGCGGAGATCGAAGTCGAACCCGAGGAAGACACAGAGGAAGACACAGAGGTCGAGGTCGACCCTGACGAAGAGGCCGAGGTCGACCCTGAAGAAGAGGCCAACGACGCCCTCGCCCGCGGCCTCGAGGCATCAGGACGAGCTTCGGGCGAATTCGACCGACTCCGGGTGGCGGCGCTCGGACTCACCTCGCTCGAAACAGCCAGTGATTTCTGGGTGCACTCCGACCAACTTGGTCACATCGCCGCCATCAGCAGCACCGCCGTCTTCTCGGTATCGTTCGACCTCGGCATCGTTGGCGGTGATGTCGCCCGCCGCGGCATCGATCCCGACACCTTGACCGATGCGCTGAACCAACGGGCGTTCAACGCGTCGCTGGTCGGGATGCGCCCGACCTACCTGGCCGGGTGGCTCGACGATCTCGCATCCATCGGGTTTGCGCCGACCACCCTGATCCTCGCCGACAGCTCCTCGGCGTTCTTCGAGCCGTGCAACGAGGACACCGCCGGCGCCTTCGAAGACACCGCGCTCCTTCGATCGGAGGCGTTCCGGAACGTCCCCGGGTTGAACGTTTTCGGCGGCGCACTACGCCTGTCCGGAGGCTTCACCCGTAGCAACACGGGGCCTCTCAGCAACCGGTATGTGGCCAGCTACGGTGACTCACTCACCGGGCGCAGCAAGGAGATTCCGAGGGTGCAACCCGACCTGCGCGCCGAGCAGCTCGAGCGATACGAAGGCCTCTACGCAACGCCGACGATCTGCGAGGCGAGCTTCGATGAACTCGAACGGCAAGCATCGACAGCCGTCGATGCCGGGGTCACGGTCGTCATCGTGTCCATGCCGTTGAGCGACCAGGTTGCGGACCTTCACCCCGACGGTCGAGCGGGCCACGCTGCGGTCGTCGAGCGCCAGCAGCAAACTGCGGCGGCGTCCGGCGCGTCATTCGCCGACTTGTCGTCGTTGCTCACGGTCGACCAGTTCTTCGACGTTCGCAACCCCACCGAAGCGGGTCGTCAGCTCATCACCGCCGAACTGGTCGAGGCGCTCTCATGAAAAGTCCCTCGTTTTGGGTGCGGCTGTTGATCGGCGCGCTGCTCATGGTCGTTCTGTTCGAGGGTACGGCGCGCCTTGCGGTCGCCGCCTTCGATCCCGTCGCGACCCGTTGGTATGACGACGCGGCCGAGCTCAAGGTCGGCCAGATGGAATCGCTGAGCGCAGCCGACACCGTGGTGATCGGAACCTCCATGGCCTGGCAGGGTTTGGTGCCATCGGTGCTGGCCGAAGCGGGCGGCACCGGCGTGACCTACAACGCCGGCCTCGCCGGCGGTGTCCCACAAGTCATGGAGCCGTGGCTACTCGACCAGGTCATTCCCCGCCTTCAACCGACGACGGTCATCTGGGGCCTCGCCAGTCTCGACTTCTCCGCCACGTACGGCGAGGACAACGCGGCGACGTACGACGACGCACTGGAAACCAAGACCGGCTGGCTCGCCGACGTCGATCGAGCCGTGTCGAAGGTGAGCGTGTTGATCCGTGACCGCCGACAGCTACGCGACCCATCGGCGTTGTTCGGCGACCGGCGCGACGAGGCCATCGAAGCGCGTGCGGAAGCGCAAGCCGTCCTCGGAGCCGACGGCGAGCGCCTCGACTTCATCGAGAACACCGATGACGATCGTCGGTTGGCGGTTCGACAGCGGCTCGCCAATTACGCACTGGATGGCACCGATATCGATGCGATCCTACGAGTGGCCGACCACCTCGCGGCACATGACATCACCCTCGTGCTTGTCGCTTTGCCCATGCCACCACGCATGGTCGAGCAGCACCCGCGTGGTGCCGACGACGCCGCCACAACAGCCCGTGCCATCGACGCCCTCGCAGCCGATCTCGGCGTTGCTGTACTTCGGCCCACCGGCGACTACATCGACTCCGACTTCGTCGACTACACCCACCTCGGTGCGGCGGCGGCCGAGCGATTCTCCGCCGAGATCGCGGCGCAGCTCCCCGGTTAGGAAAGCAGGTCGACGATCCGACCGATGCCTTCGCCCAGGTCGTCGTCACCCAGAGCAAAGCTGAACCGGGCGTAGCCCGGCGCGCCGAACGCTTCGCCCGGGACCATCGCCACCTTGATCTCATCGAGGAAGATGTCGGCCAACTCGTTGGTGGTGGTCGGGGTACGGCCCGCAATCGTCGTGCCCAGCCGCCCCTCGAACGACGGGAATGCGTAGAAGGCGCCTTGCGGCTCGGCCACCTCGACGCCGTCGATACCCGACAACAACGAGTACATCACCTTGCGCCGACGATCGAAGGCCTCGCGCATTTCGAACACGGCGTCGAGGGGACCGGATACCGCGGCGAGGGCCGCCATCTGCGACACGTTTGCCACGTTCGATGTGGCATGTGACTGCAGGTTCTGGGCGGCCTTGATGACGTCGGCGGGTCCGGCCATCCAACCGACGCGCCAACCGGTCATCGCATAGGTCTTGGCAACGCCGTTGAGCACAACGCAGCGGTCGACGATCTCGGGCACAACGACGGGCAGGGAATGATGCACGTTGTCGCCATAGGTCAGGTGCTCGTAGATCTCGTCGGTGATGACCCACACGTTGTGCTCGACAGCCCACTGGCCGATGGCTGCGATCTCGTCGCGGCTGTAGACCGCCCCCGTCGGGTTCGATGGTGAGACGAACAACAACGCTTTGGTGTTCGGCGTGTAAGCCGCTTCGAGTTGTTCGACGGTGACCCGAAAGCCGGACAGGACGTCGGTCGGGATGACCACCGGCGTGGCACCGGCGAGGCGCACCGGTTCGGGGTACGTGGTCCAATACGGCGCGGGTAACAGCAACTCGTCCCCGGGCTCGAGGAGCGTGAGCAGCGTGTTGTACACGGCGTGTTTGCCGCCGTTGGTGACCAACACCTGACTGGGCTCGATTTGGAGGCCCGAGTCGCGCGCTGACTTGGTGACGATTGCCTCTTTGAGCTCGGGCAACCCGCCGACCGGCGAGTACTTGTGGTTCTTCGGATCGCGACACGCAACGACCGCCGCCTCGACGATGTGGGCCGGCGTGGGGAAGTCGGGCTCGCCCGCTCCGAAGCCGATCACCGGTTCGCCGGCAGCCTTCATCGCCTTCGCCTTGTTGCTGACGGCAAGGGTGGCGGACGGCGCGATGGCGCCGACGGACGTGGAGATGCGGTCGCTTGCGGTCATGACGGGAGGGCTCCGGGGTGTAGACGGTCGAACCGCGCAAATAGTCCCACGTGGAAGCGCAACGCGCCCACGTATAAGCGAAACCGATCTCGGGTGTCTGGTCGGTGCATGCGCGCCTACCATTTGATCCGTGACAACCACACCCGACATCACCATTCCCGCCGATCTCCTCCCCGCCGACGGGCGCTTCTGCTCCGGACCGGGCAAGGTCCGCACGGAAGCGCTCGATGCCCTCGCCGCCACCGGCGCAGAACTGATGGGGACCAGCCACCGGGCGCTCCCCGTTCGTTTCAAGGTCGCAGAGCTGCGCAACGGCTTGGCCGAGATGTTTGCCCTGCCCGATGGCTACGAAATCATGCTCGGCAACGGCGGCTCGACGGTGTTTTGGGATGCGCTCACATTCGGCGTGATCAACAAACGCAGCCATCACCTGAGCTTCGGCGAATTCGGCTCGAAGTTCGTCAAGGCCTCGGCGTCCGCACCCTGGCTCGGCGAGCCCGAGGTTGTCGAAGCCGAAGCCGGCAGCAGGCCCGACGTGGTCGCAGGCGTCGACGTCGACGCGTATTGCTACACCCACAACGAAACCTCAACCGGTGTGTATCTCACGCCCTCGCGACCCGAGGGCGTTGGCCCCGACGAGGGCCTCGTGCTCGTCGACGCCACGTCGGCCGCTGGCGCGTTGCGCTTCGATGCCGGCGCGACCGATGTGTACTACTTCGCCCCTCAGAAGGCGCTCGGCTCCGACGGTGGTCTGTGGATCGCCGTGGTTTCCCCGGCCGCGATCGCCCGCATCGAGCAAATCGCCTCCTCCGATCGGTTCATTCCCGAGTCCTTGAACCTGAAGACCGCGCTCGACAACAGCCGCAAGGATCAGACCTACAACACACCCTCGATCGCAACGATCTTCCTCGCGGCGAATCAGGTCAACTGGGTCAACGACAACGGCGGCCTCGAATTTGCCGCCCGCCGCTGCGACGAAATGGCAGCCACGCTCTACGGCTGGGCCGAAGCGAGCGCGTTCGCCACACCGTTCGTCGGCAATCCCGACCATCGGAGCCCCGTTGTCGGCACCATCGACCTCGACGATCGGCTGCCGGCCGACGATGTGGTCGAGGTGCTTCGCCGCAACGGCATCTTCGACACGGCCGGGTACCGCAAGCTCGGCCGCAATCAGCTGCGCATCGCCATGTTCCCGACCATTGAACCCAGCGATGTCGAAGCCCTGACCAAGTCGCTGGACTACGTGTCGGAGGCCTGGCCCGGCGCTACGGCGTGACGTGAGTGGCTGATCGGGGTTCTGCGGGGACCTGGCGACGGTTGAGGGCAAGGCGCAAGCTGCGCAGGATCACGTTGCGAAGCTCGCGAGGGTCGATCAGCTCGTCGAAGCCGAGTCCTCCGGCTGACCGGTAGGCAGCGTCTTGTTCGGCCGCGGCAATGGCGGCGGCCTCCTCGACGTCGGCGCCGATGGCGCGACTCGACCCCTTCGCTCCCATGGCGCCGAGGGTTGCGCCGGGGAACCCGGCGGAGATGGTCTGGCCGTCGAAGCCGGTCATCGCCATGACCATCGATCCGAAGCCGTAGGCCTTGCGGAGGGTCACCTGCACCTTGGGGCTACGCGCAAGCGATTGCGCCGCGAACATGCGGGCGCCCGAACGCAGAATGCCCGCCTGCTCACTTCGGCTGCCGGCAAGGACGCCGGGATTGTCGGCGAGAAACACCAGCGGCAGGTGAAACGCGTCGGCGACGGAGATGAAATGCGCAGCTTTGTCGGCTGCGTCGACGTCGATCGACCCAGCGAGCACCGCGGGCTGGTTCGCGATGACCGCGACGGGGTTGCCACCGATGCGAGCCAGTGCGCACACCATGGCGGTGCCGAAGTCGGGCTGCACCTGGAACAACGCACCGTCGTCGACCAGCAGGGAGACCACATGACGCATGTCGTACACCGCAGCGTTGTCGCGCGGCACAACGTCGAGGATGGCGTCGAGCCGCCGCTCGCCGTGGTCGCCGCCCTGCGCCGAGGGTGGGTAACTCCAGGCGCTCGAGCCGAAGTACGACAGGTAGCGGCGAATATCGTCGAGCGCTGCGGCGTCGTCGGCGGCGACGTTGTGGATCAGACCGGACCCCACTGCGACGGCTGGTCCACCGAGGTCTTCCTTCGTGATGTCCTCACCCAGCGACTCCTTCACCACCGGCGGACCGGCCGTGAAGATCGCTCCGTGCGTGGTCATGATCGAAAAATCCGACAATGGCGCAATGAGCGCGCCATGCCCGGCTGAAGCACCCATCACACCGGTGATGATGGGCACCTTCCCCGAGAGGCGGGCCTGTTGTTGCAGGTCGATTGGTGAACGGCCGCTCTTCGGTTCGCTCGGCAGCGGCGGCCGGTGGCCGGCCCCCTCGAGCAACATGATGAGCGGCACCCGCTCGCGTTCGGCCAACTCGGCGATGCGATACCGCTTCGCCGACGACCCCGAACCGATCGAACCGCCCAACGTCGTGAAGTCCTCGGCCCCGATCATGACCGGCCGTCCGTCGACAAGGCCGTGGCCGGTTACGACGCCATCGGACGCCACGGCGCCGACCAAGGTGCCGATCTCCTGAAACGAGCCGTCGTCGAGGAGGTGGGCCACCCGCTGCCGGGCGTCGAACTTCCCCTTCGCCCGATGCTTCTGGACCCGTTCGTCGCCACCCATGGACCGAGCGGCCGCCGTGCGGTTCGCGAGGTCGTCGAGTGTTTCGTTCCAGTCAGCCGAACCCATCGTGCTCAACCTAGTGCGTCGCCCCCGCCGCGGCGCTCAGGCAACGAGCAGGGAGTAGTTCCAGAAGACCACGAAGCCGTACCAGACGACGCAGATGCCGAGGGTGGCGTGCACGACGTTGCGTCGCGACCTGATGGCATACAACAGTCCGCCCACCACGCCGAGGGCCAAGATCTTGATGGCAACGGCGCCCCAGAGGTGCTTGACCACTTCGCGCATCAGCGGGTTGTTCTCCACCAACACCCCTCGCTCGATGCCCACGTGGGTGAGGATCACGTCGAGCGCGTTGAGCGTGACCAGCACCGTGAACAAAATCCAGGCGGTGGAAACCTGGGTATCGGCTCGGCCGATCGTCAGGTTTTCGAAGGGTCGGTTGCGCAACACCATCTCCATGTGAAGACATCGTAGATGATCACGTGTATTGAAATCATCTGAAAGGTAATGAATAGTTCTTTCAGACTACGGGAAGCGCCACCGCCTGCCTAATCCGGCAGGAAATCACGCAACATCGAATCGACCTGGGGGTTGATCAGCGCCGAGCCACCGTCGATCACCAGATTCTGGCCGGTGATATAGCTGGCCATCGGTGAACAGAGGAACACCACGACGTTCGCCACCTCGTCGGCGTTGCCTATGCGGCCGAGCGGCGTCTGACCGGCGATTCGGTCGGCCAACTCGGGGGTGTCGCAGATGAACTCGTTGAGACCGGTGCGAATGAAGCCCGGAAGCACGCCGTTCACGCGTATGTTGGGGCCGTATTCGAGGGCCGCAGACTGGGTGAGCGCGTTCACGGCCGCTTTGGCGGCGGAGTACGGTCCCTCGCCCCGGGTGGGGCGCAGACTGCTCAGGCTGGTGTTGTTCACGATGCAGCCGCCGCGCTCGACCATGTACGGCACGGCGGCCGAGATGCCGTGCCAGACGCCGGTGAAGTTCACGTCGATCAGCCGGGCGAACTCGTCGGCGCCGTACGCGTGGAGGTGGTTGAGGCCTCCGACCCCCGCATTGTTGAACACGGCGTTCAATCCGCCCAGGTGCTCGGCGGCCCGGTCGAATGCCGCCTGCATCGCCTCTCGGTCGCGCACGTCGACCTCGATTGCCAGGCCGCCAACCTCGTCGGCGACTGCTTGCCCGGTCTCGGCGTTTCGGTCGAGGACCACGACCTGCGCACCTTCGGCCACGAATCGGCGCGCGGTCGCCGCTCCGATGCCCGATCCGGCGCCGGTGATGACCGCTTTCGTTCCATTGAGCAAACCTGTTCCATCGAGCAAACTCATGCGCCGAGCTTTCCAGAATTTGTGTCCGAGGAGATAAACCTCGGAGGGGGTTCGTGCGTGTGATGAGGTGTGAACGCACCACTCCAACCTCAGGCGGTCCCCGTGCACGACCCAGCGATACAGCCGCACGACCCGGCGATACAGGCGAACGCTGTCCCCCTTGCCATCACCGAACCCTTCGACGACTTCTACCGACGAGAGTTCCCGGCGATGGTGGCGCTGGCCGCCAGCGTCGGCGCCGGTCCGGCAGCCGCCGAAGACCTGGCGCAGGATGCCATGGTCAAGGCGCATCGCCACTGGGCCAAGATCAGTCGATACGACCGTCCCGGTGCGTGGGTGCGGCGCGTCACGATCAACGCCGCCACCTCGAGAGGTCGTCGAGCGACGTCCGAGCTCAAGGCCAAGGTTCGCCTTCGACGAAACGTCCGGCACGTGCTGCCGCCGGATCCACCATCGATGCAGCCCATTTGGGCCGCAGTCGGCACCTTGCCACCGCAGCAGCGGGCGGCGATCGCTCTCCACTACCTCGAGGACATGCCGGTGGCCCAGATCGCCGAAGTGCTCGAGTGTGCCCCCTCCACCGCCAAGGTGCATCTGCACAAAGCCCGCGGCCGTTTGGCCGAAATTCTGCACCTCGAACAATCGCAATCTCTCGATGAAGAAGCTCGCCTCGACGAAGAAGGGATCCAGTCATGAACGATCCACTGAAGGACGCATTCACCCGACGGGCCGACGCGGCCGCCGACATGGTCGACCTCGACGCCGGCCTCGCCGGGGTCCACGCCCGCAACTCGGTCGGCGCTCGGGCCGCTCGCCTCGGCGCTATCAGCGCGGTGATCGTGTTACTCGCCGTCGGTGTTGGGGCGCTGGTGCAGCGCGGCGACGACGGCGCGGTCGAGGTTCCGGAGTTCGCCGGGACCTCGGCGCCGGTCACCGATCCGGCGACGCCGACGAACACAACGCCGCTCACCTCAGGTGTTCCGCCAACCGACGTCGCCATCGCCTCGTCTCAAGCAGACCGGTTGACCACCTACGGCATGGCCCACATCGGCGGAAACGAACGGGTGTACACGCCGGGGGCGTCCGACCCGATCATCGACGCGTTCGACGATCGCTCCGGCGGCGTGGTGTTCCAAACCGAGTGGGGCATCTTCCATCGAGCGGCTGACTCCGACGCCGCCGTGTTCCTCTCGGTGGGCGAGCTCCTCGACGTCGGCATCATCGAGGACAAACCGCAGGTGCTCTACACGGTCCGACACGGCGAGTTCGAAGAGCAGACCCTGTTCCGCCGATCGCTCGACGGAGGTGCGGAAGTGGAACTCGCCATCGTCGGCGGCATCGAATGGGGAATCGCCGAGGCCAGCTTCACCGACGACGGGATCTTCCTCTACGGCGGCGACGGCTTCTGCTCCAGCATGCGCTTTCTCAACTTCGATGGCAGCGACAACGACGATGTGAACGCAGCCCTCCCCTGGGGCCCCGTCAACCCGGCCTGCAATGAGTTCGCCGGCGAACCGACCGAGGTGCAGGTCTACGGTGCCGACATGGGCGCCGACGGCACGGTGGCGTGGTTCGAGCATGGCCCCAACGGCATGTTCCTGGGCGTCCGGGGCGACGATCCCACCTGGACCTCCTACGGGGTCGAGATCGATCCGGGTGGGGTGACCGTCGATGTGTACGAGGGTGCGGTGGTCGGCTCGAACGGCGAGGCATCGGTGTTCTACGACTCGCTCGACGCTCCCCCCATGGTCACCGATTCGGCGACTATCCAATCGCGATTCATTCGCACGCCATTGCAGCTCGACACCGGCCAAGGGCCGACGCACATCACCGTCGACGTCGCCCTCGACGACGAGCAGTACGTCACCACCGCCCCAGGCGACGACCTGAATCTTCGGGTCGGGCCCGGGGTGCACTACCCCGTCGTCGCGTCGCTTCCCGATCGGTCCGGTCCGTACAACCCGACCGGCGAGGCCCGTGAGTTGCCGGACGGTTCCGTGTGGGTCCGCATTCTGGGTGACGATGCACTCAACGGGTGGGTCAATGTGGAGTTCATGGCCGACGACCCGTCTCTGACCACCGACACCTCCACAACGCTCACTGGCACCGCTGCTTGTCCGCCGATCCGGAAGGATTCGATTGGACCTTTTGCGACGACGTTTGCCGACGTCGATCAGGACGGGCTCGACGACACCGTGTCGATCTTCCTGCCCGCCGAGCAGACGATCCTGCACATCGACTTCGGCAATGGCGGACAGGCAGCCGCGGAAATGACCAACTTCGTGCCCTGGACGACCGGTGACAACACGATCCAGGCACTAAACCTGAGCCACATCCCGAACGGACAGCTCGAGCTGATCGTGGGGGTGGGCCAAGGCGCCGCTGGTGTCGATTACGCCATCTACGCCCTCGACGGTTGCGATCTGGTCGAACCCCTCATCGCCGGCGAGACGTTCGGCCTGAGCTTGGTCAACCGAGCATCGGCTGGGTTCGCCGCCGGCTACGAGTGTGCCTACGACACCGGCGCCCTCGTCGAGGTCGTAACCCACGAAACCGATTTCAACCTCGGCAAACACCTAGCAACCTCGTGGCACCTCGACGGCACCACTTGGAGGATCGTTGCGACGGTCAACACTGATTTTGACCCCGATAACCCCGAGCTCCCCCAGTTCGGCGACCCCTCAACCTGCGCCTAGGCCGGGAACTGTCATCGGAACGCTGCCCGTGCCGCAGCAAGCCAAAGGCCTCCCGGCAAAGCCGATCTGACAACAACAGACTCGGCGCCAGCCACAGGCAAAAACCAAGGCACCGAGGAACGAGGAGCCGGACGGCAGCTCGCCGTATCAGCAGAGCGATGACGTGCGAGGGACGAGCACGTCAAGCGAGTGCGCAAAGATACGGACGAGCCCGTCAAGCGAGTGCGTAAAGATGCAGCTTCAGCTGCCGATCATGGCCCAGCGGAGTTGGCGGGCCATCGTGTCGCGCAGCGCGGCGCGACCGGCGCCGTAGTCGGTGAATCCATCGACGTGCGCGGCGACGTGGGCGAGCATCGAGATCATCACGCCCGCCGGAGCCTTGGGGTTG
>RCMY010002351.1_pt1 | contig 17216 bp, 17 predicted proteins | sample 2041341 | NCBI WGS metagenome assembly RCMY01 (sample SAMN09708234, study PRJNA481090) | Marine sediment metagenome, whole genome shotgun sequencing project. | reverse complement strand
AGGCAAGTCATAAAAATAGAATTTAAATCAATCTCAGGGAAAAGTGCGCCTTAAATTTGGCAAAATCTCATAAAATGACCATATAAGTTATTAAAACGCTAACATTCAAGCTTATTCGGATTAAAATTTAGCTTAGTTCGATTTGCTACCGCTTACGCGCCTGGTCCTGATGGAGTTTTGCAAGAGGCTCAACTGTCATTTTTTGAAAGTTTGTATATTTTTCAGGATATTGTAATCAATAAGTTACACTTTATTTGTAGTTGAACCTATGTTTTGTAGTTATCGCTTTATCCTGGATACCGGTTTTGATGCCGCGTGCTTTCAAAAATTTAGACACTTTTGGTTGCAATCAATCGGCTTGTCGCTATGCATTCGGGTACTTGGTTTGATCGCAGTTTTATCGAGCAGCATATGCATGGGTTGCGAGAGGCTTGCTTATGAACTGGTGGGCTATGCCAGTTCGAACTACCAAAAAATCTAATCAGACAGATAGTTATAAAAAACTTCTGTCGAATTAGATTCGACTTGAATTGTAAGCAATGTTTTTACATCAATTTCTTAAAGAGAGCCTTTATTTATTTGTTGATTGGTCAGATTCGAGTTTGCAACTGAGTTCCTATCTATTTGCTTCACAGCTATTTTTTGGTGATATACGGCTTTCTGGGAATATTTTATTGCATTTTTTTCATATTTAGAAATCTTATTCTTTAATCTTGCTTTATGCCTCATCCCAGTTTGTCCAAAATAGCTGGATTTTGGTTTGCTCGTAAGTATTGACTGTTTTTCTTCCGCTTTAGTGAGCATCTCTTGAGCTAAGTCTTTATATTGGACGGCCAATGCCCCATGGTTTAAGTTCTTCTCATGATTTTGAGCAGATGGAAAAAAATTCATTAATAGAGCGGTGATCAAAAGAACAAACATTGATGAAGCAGTGAGAGCGGTGATCAAAAAAACAAACATTGACGAAATAGTGAATAACTTTGTAGTTTTCATAATAATTCTCCAGTTGACTCCACAACTTCATTTTAGGCCGGTCGTTGTAATAAATAAATCGGAGATACTATTGTTCTTTACTAAGGGAAACTATTGGTTTTTAAAAGGCACTGCTAAGTTAATTATACCTGGGTGATAAAACGGCCGCAGCGCTGGTACATGAATTGATGGAAGCACGCGATGAGAGGCGACTACGTGTGCCGCAAAAGAAGCTGACCAACGTCAAGCTGTTGATCATCGACGAGCTGGGTTATGTGTCAATTACTGCAATTGGTGTCGATCTGTTATTCGAGGCGTTTAGTCGGCGCTATGAACATACGGCAACTCTGGTTACATCAAATTTACCGTTTGATGAGTGGGCGAGTGTTCTTGGTTCAGAACGATTGACAGGCGCATTGCTGCATAGCTTCAGGAACCAAACATCAACACAATGAGATTCACAAGCTTTAGATTACGCTTTCATTTCCAGATCATTGCAGTAATTCTCTATAAGCAATGTAGGTGAAAGTTTACCCTTCTATCATTTAAAACAAATTGCTTCCAGTCGTCAAAGGTTAGTGTCCTTACTATTTCGCCACCATAAGGTTTAACTTGTATAGCAAGGTGTGGGTCATTTGGGCCTGATGATTTAACGACCGTATATTCTGTTGTGAAATTGAGCGCTCTCCTCGCGACTATATCAACTCTTGAACGAGTGATCTGTATCGTATCGCCTTGCACAACCCTTTTCAGGTTTTCAGCCAGGTGTGTCATTCGACTTGAGTCAACTTGCGATTCCCCGTAGTCTTGCTGCGGGCATAGGTGCAGGGCGCGCGAAGCAAATTTATTGGAGCTACATTGCCACCCAAGAAAAAACCCCGCTGACCCAAAATTTTAGAGAATTAGAACATCAACTTTAAAAAAACGGTGAAACTTCAGACAGGTAAATTGCCTTGTTTGCGTGTAGGTGACCGACGTGAGCGGCGTTTTCGATCAGCGGACTTGTTTGCTTTATTTGGAACAAAGTCAGTTGTCTGAAAATGAGCTTGAGATTGGGGAAAAGTTGGGTCGAGTGGCACAATTGCGCTTGAACCTAAAATCCTCAGTTGGATGGTGTTTAGAGTGCGTTATTGTTGCTTTTAGACAAGGCGAAATGAGGCGTAATAACTTGTTATTGCAACGAATTGCAACGCAGTAAGAAAGCAGCAGCAACGTGCTATAAGCATCATAGTGTAGCTCACCTTTAAGGTGCGTACCATATGGAAAATATTTGCCTTGTTTTCATGGGATTAATTATTACTATAGCGGTCAACTGAGGATTTTAGGTTGAAGGAATCTCAATTGATTATGGTAGCCATCGGTGTTCTTTTTACGAAACAGACGCGGGACGATTGAAACTGACGCTACCTTTTTTGTTGGGTGGGCTTCAGGGTGGTGATCGTTGTTTTCAGGTACGGCAATATTGGGCGCACTCAAGTGTCATGATGACACTTTTTATTATCCCTTAACTCATTTTTTGGGTGTTTAACGTATTACCGGTTAATTTTGATTCAGAATGAATCAAAATTAACCGGTAATACGTTAATAATCTAAGTGCATTAATTTGTAATCATTCCATAAAGTTTGTCTTTATGTAGTAAGCGCTTCTTTTTTAAGTTTTCAAGATATTCGTCTGATTGGTTTTCTACGCCATCTTCAATTCTTATAACCTCGCGGTTAATCTCGTGGTATTCATTGAATAAACGCGCAAAATGCTTGTCGCTAATTTTTAATTCGTGAATACGATCATGGTGTTCTGGAAACTCATGGTGCAAATCATGTTTCTCTTGCATTACTAAACTCCTTTCTTTTCTGAATAAACTTATAATACCTCATCCTGCGCCGATGTTGGTATGCGAGTTCTGATTTAGATCAAAGGCCATGATGATAATCACTTTGTTGAGTGTTTTGAGGGTGGTCAAAATTCCATCGGATCAATATCTAGGCTCCAACGTACCTTACGTGAAGCGGAGGACTTGAGTTTTTTATGCCACTCAGTTAGAAATTTCTGTAATGCTTTTCTTGAATGAGATTGCACTAACAGATGTGCTCTTTCTTGTCCTTTTAATCGAGCCATTTGTGCGGGCACGGGATCGAATAACTCAACGTTCTGAGGTGGTTCTGCAAACTTTTCTGCGTCAGTGAGAAAGTCTAACGCTGTATCAATATTGTGGGCTTCTGCGCGTAATAATGCTTGATACACGAAGGGAGGAAATCCGGCTATTTTTCTCTCAGCAAGCAATATTGTTGCTAATAAATCGTAATCGTGTTGTTTGAGCGCCTGGTATAGTGGGTGTTCGGGGAATTCTGTTTGAATAAGGACGCTGCCAGGGATGTTGGCGCGGCCGGCACGACCTGCAACTTGCATCAGTTGTATAAATAAACGCTCGCTGGCACGAAAGTCAGTACTGTATAGCGAGACATCTGAATTTAAAATGCCAACCAGTGAGAGATTCGGAAAGTCATGGCCTTTGGCGAGTAATTGTGTGCCCACGAGAATGTCGACTTCCTGATTGCGAATGCGTTGCAGAATATTTTGCCATGCATCTTTGCGACGAATACTGTCACGGTCGACGCGTAAAATTCGTGCGTCGGGAAAACGTTCAACCAATGCATCTTCTATGCGTTGTGTGCCTTGACCAAAGGGCATGATGTCTGGGTCACCACAATCTGGGCAGGCGCGAGGAAAGTGTTCTGTGTGACCGCAGTGGTGGCAAGACAGTTTTTTGTTTTTTAGATGGACAACCAGTCTACTAGAACAACGATGGCAGCTGGCTGTCCAGCCACAAGATTTACAAAGCAGCACGGGCGCATAACCGCGACGATTAATAAAAACTAGGCTCTGATGTTTCAGTGACAGACATTTTTTTAGTGCCTGGACTAATGGCTCAGATAACCCCTCTTTGGTTTTCGAGATGCGGGTATCAATGCAATGTATGGTGGGTAGCGTTGCATTTTTAATCGCTCGGGTCTGTAAACGTAGGTGGTGGTAGCGGTTACTTTGCGCGTTGTGATAACTTTCTAATGATGGTGTTGCTGAACCCAGAACGACAGGAATATTGGCTTGCTTGGCACGAAAAATAGCTAAGTCGCGTGCTGAATAACGCAGGCCATCTTGTTGCTTGAATGAATTGTCTTGTTCTTCGTCAACGATAACCAGGCCAAGGTTTGGCAGTGGTGTAAATACTGCTGAACGAGTGCCTAAAATAATTTTGGCGTCACCTTTCTGTGCCTGTAACCAACCGGATAATCGCTCGGTGTCATTGAGTCCACTATGTAAGCTAATCAAATGGGTGGTGGGAAAACGTGCGCGAAAGTTGGCCTCTAGTTGGGGTGTTAGGCTGATCTCAGGAATGAGCGTCAGTGTTTGTTTTCCTTGCGATAGAGTCTGTGCGATGAGTCTGAGATAAACCTCGGTTTTTCCACTCCCCGTAATCCCTTGCAATAACCAAGTGCTAAATTGTCCAATGTCTGTCGAAATTGCGTTAACCACAATTTCTTGTTCTTCAGTAAGTGGTGGAATAAAGGGTTTATCCTTGCTTACAGCGGCTTGTACGGGAACTTCAACAACCCAGCCTAATGCAATAAACGCCTTTAAAGTTTTAAGTGCGCTTGAAGAACATTGTTTGGCTTGTTGATAACTAATGACCCCTGTTTCGTTTAATTGTGTGAGTAAGCGGAGTTTGACCGTGTTTTTAGCTGGGATGGTAGTGATATCAACCTGATGTCCTACTAGCGTGAGATTAAATTGATAACTGTTGGGTGATTTTTTTATCTTGCTAGGTTTGGTGCTGCGGAGTTTGGCGGGTAATCCATTCATTACAACCATGCCCAGTGGGTGGTGGTAATAATGACTGCAAAAATAGAATAGCTCGAGTAAGGCGGGTGATAGTGGGGCGTTCTCACGAAAAATATAGGTCGCGGGTTTTAGTTTTTCAGGAGCAACTTGTGTCTCTGAAGTGACGTCCATGATCACGCCAGTGAGCAGTTTTTTACCAAATGGGACGCATGCGCGTAGTCCTATATCTTGCTGCTTGGCATCATTGGCTGCATAGTCAAATAGTGACTCAACAGGGATATTTAACGCGACACGAATAATGGGCATATTCGTTTTTCTTGGTTGTGACATTGTTTACGCGCCGAAAACTGGCTTGTTCTCGGTGCGTAAAAGAATGGCTTGATAAGGATCGTTTCTATTTATCCAGAAATTCTATATACAGTGACGGCTTCTTCGCCTTGTTTTTCTAGTTCGGCAGTATCACCATCTGAACTGATGATAAATTTATGTACTGCGTTACTTTCTAGGCTTGAAAGGCCGACACAGCCGTCGGTATTATAGGTGAACCCAGAAATACTTAATTGGTTGGCACCCTTGTTATATGTGTAATTAGCGAATTCAACACCAGGCCGCGCGCAGTCTGCTTGACTTTCTAGCTGTGTTTCGCCAGTTGGATCAACCAAAAAAAACTTTCCGTCCGGGAAGAACATCAGCGTCCGAGTGTTGATTGTGTCATTATCAAATGCCCATGCACCGACGATTCCAGAAGGATCGTTTTCAATGCTCTTGAAGCGTCTGTCGACCACTTCTGTTTCAGGCTCAACATCACGTCTGGCTCGAACAGTACTGGATGCGCCGCCGATATGAAATATTTCGCTAAAGATACTTGGTGTCTCGCGTTCTAGTTGAACATGAACGATATCTGATAGCACCAGTTCATAACCGTCACTAGTAATTCTTGTTGCAACATCTGGGTCTGAAAATCCAGCTTTTAGGTTGGTGTCAACCGTTGTTTCGCCACGTAGAGTGAAGCCGCTGGCATTAACGGATGGTGCGCTGATAATGCCGTATTCCACACCGGCACGAAAGATTGTGCGACCAGCACATACACGATTAATGTTACAAGAGTCGTCGGGTGAAGCTTGTCCATGTACGTATTCACCGCTCCCATCTGAGGCGATCCGTACCATGCTGGCGACACGGTCATTATATCTTACCCAAACATTACCGCCAAGCATGGCTGTACTTTGAGGGAGAAAACTGGTAATGGCTTCTTTGGCGGTTCTTACCATACCATCAATATTGCTGTTTTCTATGATCTCTTGTAGTTTAGCAGAACTGGAAAAATTGTCAGGATCGCCTGTTAGATCAATTGATTTGCTAACGGCTTCGGCTGTTTCAGGCGTAATGGAAATACCGTTTGATGGGTCGCCGTCTGAGTCCAATGATTGGAATAAGATTAATATATTTTGTAATTTGTTCTCATTGCCGTCTGCTAATGTAACTGGTGTGACCACGGGTGATGCTTGAACTGTACCTAAGTCTAAGTCACCCAGTTTGAATTCGATGGTGTCACCATGATTAAATTCAAACATGCCGTTTTCATTGGTAACACCAGATTGGCCAGAAGATGCGCTATAGGATACACCTGCGACCTTAGTGCCCAACACGCCAGTTGCAGCGCCAGATGGCTTCGCTAGAATAGCCATGGTGTAATCGTCGGTGCTACTGCTTGAAATACCGCTAATGTTACTTAGGCTAACGTCATCACCACAAGCAGTCAGGCCGATGACGAGTACTGCAGAGATCAAAGCCAGTGGGGTCTTTCTTATCTTATGATTAGATTTCATTATTTAGATGCTCTCTTTTGTTTAAAATAGATGGCCTGGTTTTTTATAGTTTTTATTGTTTTATTCTGATAGCTTGCTAAATAATAGTGATATTTTAATACCAACATCACTTCATTATAGCGAAGCCATCACTTTTGTGTTCTTATCTTGCGTGCCTACATTCTGAATTTATGTCTTTTTTTATATTTTTGCAAAAATATATGACTTTGCCACAAAAAATTTTGTAGCCGCGATTAGGCTAGTTTAACAATGATGATGATGTCATTAACTAAGTCAGCATTATTGCAGCAAAAACGATGCCAATACCGATGTTTGGTAAAATAATTTATAGATCAAAATTTGCACCATGGCACTTAATTGCCTATGATGAACTTGTTATCATTTGAGGTGGATCCATGATTACTTTTCAGAAAACAGACAATTTGGTTATTGTTGCAGTAATTGGTGAGTTTACACTGACAGATTTTCAAGAGTTTGAGAATCAGGTACTTTACAAATCCCATTTTGACGGTAAAGCAAATTTATTGTTTGATTGGCGGGATATGTTAGATTACACCGTCGATGTTGCATGGGAAGAAATTAAATTCATGCGTAAACATGGCAGTGAATTTAACCGTGTGGCCGTTGTTACTGACGATCAATGGCAAGGATGGAGTGCTTGGGTTTCCAATTTGTTTATCAATGAAGATGTATTGGTATTTAGCGATTATGATGAGGCCGTTGCGTGGGTTTCTGCTGACGAGTATATAAATGAATGAGTTTATATTGGCCAGAGTCATTCATGTGTTGAGTGTGGTGTTGTGGATTGGTGGCGTGGCGATGGTGACCACAGTATTATTGCCAATATTGACGCGTATGCAATCACCATCTGAGGCCATGACATTTTTTGGAAATTTCCGACGCAGATTTGCGGCACAAGCACGTTACACCACACTGCTCGTTGGTTTTAGTGGTTTTTATATGGTCTATGTGCTTGATGCATGGTATCGTTTTACAGAATGGCAATACTGGTGGATGCATACCATGGTATTTATCTGGTTGGTATTTTCCGTGATGTTATTTGTAATGGAGCCACGAGCACGGCGGCGTCAATCTCAATCAGGTATACCCGTACAGAACATATCGGCGGATACATTCGTGAAAATCCAGCGTATGCATTGGATTTTGTTAGGTCTGAGTTTGATTACGGTTGCAGGTGCGGTAGCAGGTAGTCATGGTTGGTTATTGTCTGGAGGTTAGCCATGAGCTATGCACTATTAAAAATGGTTCATGTCGGTAGTATCATCCTAAGTTACTTGTTGTTTCTGACACGTGGTATTTGGATGATGCGGAATTCAGCCAAACTGCAACAGCGTTGGGTGAAGATTCTGCCGCATGTTACCGATACCGTTTTATTGACTAGCGCCATTTTCCTAGCTTTTACGTTACAACAAGATCCACTGAGTAATTCTTGGTTAAGCGCCAAGGTTGTCGGGTTGCTGCTCTATATTTATTTGGGTATGGTGGCGATGCGGTTTGGTAAAACACGAAAGACCAAAATCATTGCTTGGATCGCGGCACAATGTGTGTTTGCTTACATTGTTTTGGTTGCCCTGACTAAAAGCCCTACTATGAGTTTGTTTTAGCTCAGTACCTAATGTAATGAGGCAAGTTGAAGTTAACTTCTCAAGATTTCATCTTGAAGAAGCAAAGCCTAATCAATCGCATGAAATATGTGAATTAGTGAATCTCACCTATCGTGGTGAGATTGGTTGGACAAAAGAAACGCATATCATCCAAGGTGATAGAACAAATCATCATGAAATCGCATCTGCTATTTCAAATCCATACTCTCATTTCTTTGTCGTCAATCAGCATCAACGTTTGGCTTCGTGTATCTACATAGCACAAGACAAAGATACTGCATTTATCGGGTTTTTCTCAGTTCACCCAGACCTGCAAGGAAAAGGTTATGGCAAGCACGTGCTTAATCAGGCGGAAACTTTTGCGCAAGAAAAACTGAGCGTTAACAAATACGTTATGTTTGTCGTTTCACAGCGCCCAGAGCTTATTGCTTTCTATGAACGTAGGGGATACACCCGCACCGGAAGGGTTGAAACGTTTCCAACTCATTTAGAGATGGGTGTACCAAAAGTGAGTGACCTGACCATTGAGTATCTTGAGAAAATGATTTGATATGAGTGGGCTATTACTAAGTGCCTATGTTTTGTGCGTGATGACTTTGTTTGTCTATGGCGTCAATTGCTATTTCATGGTGTGGTGTTTTTGGAAGACGTATCGTAAGGAATCTGGGCGTATTCGTCAGCACATAGATGCCGCGCAACCGATGTTTGACGATGTGGCTAATTTGCCGCATGTAACTACACAGATCCCGTTGTATAACGAAGCCAATGTGGCTGAGCGTGCGATACGAGCGGTGGCCGCGATTGATTATCCAGCGAGTAAACATGAAATTCAAATACTGGATGATTCGACTGATGAGACCTGTACGATTGTTGATCAAATAGCGGCTTCTTTACGCAAAGAAGGTAAAGATATCAACGTCTTTCGCCGTGAAAAGCGTCAAGGATACAAAGCCGGTGCATTAGCCGAAGGTATGGCAGTGTGTAAAGGTGAATTTATTGCCATTTTCGACGGTGATTTCGTGCCTAACCCAGATTATTTGCGACAAATGATTCCGCCGTTGGTGGCGGACGAAAAATTGGCGTTTGTGCAGGCGCGTTGGGGTCATTTAAATACCAAACAATCTGTACTGACTCAGGCACAAAGTATCGGTATTGATGGGCACTTCATGATCGAGCAAAGTGCGCGTGCTTTTAATGGTTTTTTTATGAACTTCAATGGTACGGCAGGCGTTTGGCGCAAGGCGGCCATTGATGATGCCGGTGGTTGGCAAGCTGATACGCTGACTGAAGATATGGATTTGTCTTACCGTTGCCAATTGGTGGGGTGGCACGCGAGTTTTTTGGTTGATGTGGTTGTGCCAGCTGAGTTGCCAGAGACGTATACCGCATTTAAAAGCCAACAGTTTCGCTGGGCCAAGGGATCTATTCAGACCGCGATGAAATTATATCCCCGGGTGCTGCGTTCAAAAGCCAGTGTAATGTCAAAAATACAAGCTTTTCTACATCTGACGCACTACAGTATCCACCCGGTCATGGCGTTGTTGTCGATTTTGACGTTGCCTGTCTTGTTAACATTGGATGTAAACGTGCCATGGCAATTAATGGCAATTTGCATGTTTTGTATTCTGGTCGCTATCTGCGGCCCCAGCTCACTCTATCTGACAAGCCAAATCGCCACTAAATCAGGTTTTAAGAAACTATTGTTTTTCCCGGTGCTGATGTGTGTGGGTGTCGGGATTGCCTTGTCCAACACGCGTGCCGTATTTGAAGCCGTGGCAGGTGTTAAAAGTGGCTTTGTGCGAACACCCAAAAGAGGTGATTTTGAGAAAACTCAGTATCGTGTCAATGCGCCAGTTTTGCCCTTATTTGAGATTGTCTTGGGTCTCTACTGTGTGGTGAGCTTGTTCTTTTATATTGCGGCTAAACACTACATGGTGGGGCCGTTCTTGTTGATATATGCCTGTGGTTTTTTGCTGGTTGGGATTCGGTCGTTTAGGGAAGGTTATCAGTAGTTCACTATACCAATTAGAAAAAATGCCAAACTCACGCCCATCACTTTTTTTATGTTCTCTGGTTCTAGTCTTTTCAGCCGGTGCGATACATTGGACGTCGTGGGCGATAGAATACAAAGCGGTGTGCATGGTGGCATCCTATGGCGTGATATTCTTTGGATTCATTGGTGCGTGGTTAAGTTTTCCAGATGGACTGAGTATGCGCCAAAAGATTGGACTCATTCTTTTTATTTCGTTACTGGCACGGATTCTCATGATGGGTATGCCTGTTTCAGATGATGTTTATCGGTATCTGTGGGAAGGCAAGATCATTGCCGCCGGCGAAAGTCCCTATCAATATCCAGCCGATCACGCGCATTATGAGGCGCACCGTGATTATTATTGGGAGCGGATGAACCATAAGGACAAGCTGACGGCTTACCCACCGTTAGCCGAAATTATATTTGCTGGCGTGAGTAACGTTTCTTACTCGCCGTGGGCTTTCAAGATATTGTTTATCCTCGCTGATTTGTGTGTGGTGTGGGTGTTGTTGTCTTTTCTGAAGCGACGTGGGGCTGATGTGCGCACGGCCTTATTGTATGCGCTTAATCCACTAACCTTATTTGCCATTGCAGGCGAGGCACACTTTGACGTTTTAATGATGCTGGCGATCATGCTTTCAGTGTTGTGTGCAGAAAAAAAAGCTTTTGTCTGGGCATGGTTTTGGTTGGGTGTCGCTATTCAAATAAAAATCATCGCTGTTATTTTAATTCCGTTTTACTTATTACGCTGTCATTGGCGGCACGCATGGTGGCTATTGATTCCTTTGGTATTGCCATCACTATATTTTTTGGATACATTGTTCGGCATGTTTCAAGGGCTTTGGGTTTTTGGCGGCACGAATGCTTTTAATGGGCCAATACATGGTCCGATGAATTATTTATTCAATGGCAACATCACCTGGGCGTCGCGGTTTGTATTTGTATTATTCGGGTTCATTTCTTTGTGGATATTATGGGCAGTTAAAACACCCGTCAAAGCCGCCTATTTTATGATTGCATCGCTCGTGCTGTTGTCCCCGGTGGTGCATTACTGGTATGTCTTGTGGATCATTCCATTTGTCGTGCTTTATCCCGGTTTATCCTGGCTAGTGTTGAGCTTCACCAGTGGTGCCTACTTTATGTCAACCTTCGGTGTAGAAAATGGCGAAGACTGGTCGTTACCTGTATGGGCGATGTGGGTGACATGGCTGCCATTTTTGTTGGTGCTGGTCTATGAACTCAGAATAGTTTTGTCGCGAAAACTTCAACCAGAAATATTATGGGGCAAGCCTAAAACACTCGCCATTGTCGTACCCACTCTGGATGAAGGTGAGCAAATAAAAGCCTGTCTGTTATCTTTGAAGTCGTTAGGACGACCAGCCGATGAAATTATCATCAGTGATGGCGGTTCGACCGACCACACCGTCGCCACAGCTCAAGCGATGGGTTTTAAAGTCGTCACAAGTAAGCGTGGCCGTGGCACTCAAATAAGGGCAGGGGTGGAAGCCGCTAGGTCAGACGTGATGCTGGCCATTCATGCGGATTGTGTTTGCAAAAAGGATGTTAGCCAGCGGGTCATGACAATACTGACGCAAAATCCCGATGTCGTTGGTGGCGCTGTTGGTCAACGTTTTAGTACGGCTAACCTACGATTATCAATCATCGAAATGCTCAACGATGCTCGCGCCACACTAGGCGGTGCCAGTTTCGGCGATCAGGGGCAATTTTTCCGTAGGGCTGCAATACAAAATCAGGGTGGCTTTCCAGATTACCCGTTGATGGAAGATGTCGAGCTAAGTCTGCGGATGATGCAGTCCGGGCGTTTAGTATTACTGGGTGGCGGTATCCAAAACTCTGCCCGTCAATGGAAACAGAATTTCATGAAACGTATCCTGCTAATTTTGAAACTGGTCGTCGTTTTTAGATTAAGTCGCCTGTTTAATCGAGATGTGACTAAGCGGCTTTATGAGATGTATTACGATAAAAAATAATATCCAGCTAAACAAAATTTCGCGGTATTTTTCGTTCCCAACTTTGGCAATACACGCGTTTATCCCCTTCATAAGCATCAAGATCTGCGAAGATATAAAAATGCGTAGTGGTCGCAGTTAATATCGTTTTGGTAATTGTTTTAACTGACCAATCATCTCTTCTAAACCCACGTATGCTTTGTGTTTCTCCTCGCATTGACTCAAAATCATATGCACGGTAACTATATTTTTCAATGGTTTTATTCTGTATTTCCAGATTAATATTATCAAGCCGGTAAATACCATTGTCATTAATAACTTCAAGCGTGGATTCATCCATCGCTAAATCCCGTATCACTCGCCAGTTATGGTGTGCTGATTCTACAATAGACTTCTGAACAGGTTGTGCGCCTTCAGATGGGCCAAATTCAATTTGCAGCGCATCACTTTCTTGTTGCTGACGAACAGGCAAATGCAAAGTGCTTGAACCTGTGAAAATAGTGAGTCTGACAGGTTCAGGTGACGGCCAGGCGAGTGGCCAATAAGAAGTGGAAATAGCTACGCGAAGACGATGTCCCTTGGGAAATACCTGGGCGATATGGTTGAGTGAGACGCTCACTTGATAACGTTCGTTTGGATCAAGATACTCGGGGTACTCGCTACTCGTGCGGTGTGTTAGGTTCAAAAGACCATAAGTGACTCGTGTTGCTTTATCGTCAGGTGCAACATCTGATAATCGAACGACAACCATCGCAACTGGCTTATTTGCACTCAGATCTAATTTCACAATTGGTGCACCCAATAATTCGATTGATTCTGATAGCACCTCACTATCAAATACTAAAGCGCCGCCGTCTTCCTCACGCTGATCATGCGCAAGATCAGGCCCTGCAGCATAGGAACACCATTTGCCTGCAAAAAGACCAACACTTAAAGGTGATTGAATGGCGAGCGCTTTTTTGGGACACGGCTGTTCTGCCGGGAGAATGCGGCCAGGCGCTAAAGAAAAGTCACGTTGTTGAATATTAGCAGAAGGCCAAGAATCTTCACCCACCCATCGGCCAGGCCTAGTATCATAAAATGTTGTCGGCGGCACACTGTCTTGCATCCACACACGCAACATTGATTCACGCATAATCCCAGTTTCAGCACCCTTAAGCCAGTGATCCCACCAGCGTAGTGCTTCCTGTAAAAAACCAATCGTTGGCCCAGGAATTCCCAGATGAGGATATTTGTGGCCCCATGGCCCAATAAGTCCAAGCCGCGGCGCTTTGAGGTTTGATAATAAATGAAAAACGGCATTTGAATAGCCATCCATCCAGCCACTAACTGCAAACACCGGACATTGTATGACTGAGAAATCCTCGCAGATGGAACCATGCTTCCAGTAGGCATCCCGCCGTTGGTGCTGCAACCAGGTATCCAGCCATAAACCGCTGTGCTTTAATCGCTCAAGCCACATTTCACGCCATCGTTCTCCTACCAGTGCAGGATCTGGTGGGCAAGCATTATAGGCAAACATAACGGAAGCCCAGGAAAGGTTGTCTCCTAACAAACAACCTCCCATATGATGAACGTCATCCGTGTAGCGATCATCCGTTGAGCACAGACTAATTATCGCTTTGAGTGCAGGTGGCCGACGTGCGGCAATTTGCAAGCCATTAAATCCACCCCAGGAAATACCGATCATGCCTACATTCCCGTTGCACCAAGGCTGCTGGGCCATCCAGTGAATCACCGCTTCGCCGTCTGCTAATTCCTGTTCGAGATATTCGTCTTTCAGTACACCTTCTGATTCCCCGCTGCCACGTAAATCCACCCGAACACAGGCATAGCCATAACCTGCAAAATAAGGATGCATGATTGAATCACGATAAGCCGTACCATCACGCTTTCGATAAGGAATATATTCTAGTAACGCCGGAACAGGGCTGTTCTTCGCGCTTTTAGGAATCCATATTCGGGCAGCCAGTCGCGTGCCGTCCGGCATGCGGATCCAAATGTTCTCATGTTCTTCGATGACATAGGGGAAAGAGGAGATAATCTTCATGCTTTTACCTGACTACACTGTCATTTTCATTTCGATGAAAACTCTGGGGCTATTTCAAAAGTCAGGTGTTTAAGTACCTGATGATAATTCTCAAGAATCTCATGCTCGCTGTTTGCCCCCATACATACATAACCCAGCTCATAACTGTAACTTTCTTGATAAAGCAAGTCAGATAAACGCATCCCTTCTTTGACGTGGATATTAAAAAGCGTGCCGGGAAATAATTCTCTAATCTTTTGTAGTTCGTCTGAACTAGGACATTTTTTTACAATGGCATCCCCTTGGTAGCGCAGAAAAAATTTAGCCGCATAATTAAATGACCCCCCTCGGTGTGGAAAACATGGCTTTTCACCCAGGGCTAAATCAATCATCACTTCATGATGAGATGCACCATCTACTTTCTCAAACAGATCACAATGCGATTGAGAAATACGTGGGTTAATCTCCAGTAACCACAATTTCCCATTGGCTTTATCAAAGAAAAACTCCATATTAAATGGTGCATTATCGTATCCAATATGCGTCATGAAAGTCCTTGCAATATCAATCATCTGCTTCTGAATATGCTTGGACAAGTGAGAAGGATACTGATAGCGAGAAAATGTTGAGCGGTTAGACTCCCTTATAGAATCTACCACGCCATAAACAGTCAAATCCCCCTGGTAAACATACCCTTCCAGCGTGCATTGATAGCCAGAAATAATTTCTTCAGCAATGCACCATTCACCACTAACTGGCGCGATTTCATCAGGCAGAGAAACCTGTTGGAGAAAATAATTAAAAGGTGATGCAAAGTGTGAAATGCCTCGGCGAATTATTTGTAGGCTATCTTGTAACTCTTGCGCATTATGAATGCGGAAACCCAATTGAGATGCGAAGGCTTTTACTGGTTTAATCCAGAAAGGATAGTCTAGTGGAATCTGTGATATTGCCTGATCATCAAAAGGATTAATTGCACAGAATTTTGGTGTTTCCTTAATAACCTTGCTTTGCTCGTGACGACACCAATATTTATGTTCACATTTAAGAACACTTGCAAAAGAAGAAGCCGTTATTCCCCTGCGATGGCTTAGAAAAGGCGCTAAGCAAGTGACCGGGAAATCCCAATAACCCACTATCGCATCAACTTGTCCAGTGAAAGTTTTTAAGATAAGTTCCGCTTGGGTAACGAGATTCTCGCTGGAAAGAATGCCGCGCTTTTTAACCTCCTTCACATCAAGAAGCGGATGAAAGTTATAGGGCTTCTTTTTAGCTATTAACTCGAGTTTGCGATTATTAAATGGATCAAGTCCAACAACAAAAATATTTTTTGTCATCCCCACACCTCAGCTATTAATAATAGTTCGTATGAGTATAACGGGTGTTTATACAAATATTTTTTTTATACGACAATGTTTGAGATAGATCATGTTGATCCCGGCAACATTCTAGCCTGGACATCGCAACAAGTACTCAATCAGCAAACTAAAATGGCGGGGTGGATTAGCGGAGTGCTACCCACCATTGTACATTCTCAGTTTTCTACGATGAGAATATTAACGATAATTCTCTGCGCAGCGATGTATATCCATATTTTCGGTCAGGCTGAGACATTCACGTGCGTCAAGGTTTGAGCGTGTTGTTAGCGCGTATTGATGGTTTTTTTTCGGTATAAGGGCGTCCATTACGAGTATTGTGTCGGGAGATGAATTGTCAACACAGAGTTCTTCACATAGCGCAGATTCAGAAACCTCGGTTATTAATTGTTCAGCTTTCATCAGTGCATCAGGGTCATGTGGTTTGTCTGGTGAGATTTGATTCGAAACATCATCAGCTTCTTTCTGTATTTCAGCTGCAACTAACAATTCCTCAATTGATTCTTCCGGCTCTGTTATCGTTAAATTTTCTACTGTTTCAATTAGTTCAACGACAGGGTCGGGAGATTGCATTACTGGTGCTGGGTTCATTGTTGCTACAGCCGGGGGTAAGGAAGGCGGTAGTGTGGCTTCTGGCATTGCCAGAAAGGTGTGCCACAAGAACCACCCGCTAAGCCCAAACAACACCATGCTGGATGCAGCTTTTGCGGCTTTTGTTTTATTGAGTGCGACCAATTCTATTGATTTTAGCGACTTGGTTGGTTGTGGAGATTCTGAGAATTTCGGCAGTTTTATCGATTGAAGTAGATTTAATTCGGGTAACTTCAGTGATTTCAGTTTCTTTAGCATGAGTATTTCTCGCCGGTTTTATTTGTTTTAGAAATAACGGCATGTGATCATTTGTACTGAATTTTTTTTGTTTTTGTCATGTTGGCGAGGCTGAAGATGGCAACGTAGCCTTACACAAGTTACAAGTAGAGAACTGACTTTATTGTCTCGATCTGGTATATGCCTGGTTTCCAAAGGTCAATAAACATATGGGTTGCAGGCCGGAATTTAATATACTGGCGCAATATTGGCTAGTCTGTATATTCAATCTCTTCCGAGTTTATTTCCTCGCTCCTCGGGGCGAAATCTGGCTGAGAACCATCAGCTTGAGGAGCGCTCTTAATGCCTTGCTGCTTTCGTCGGGGTGTTTTATTGCTTGCTGTGTCTCAGACGGAACTAATAATTTCTCAATTAATTCTTTTGGCTCAGTGGCCGTTAAATTTGCTGCTATTTCAATGGGTTTTCCGGCAGGGGTGGGAGATTGCACTGCTGGTGCAGGGTGAGCCGCTGCCACGGCCTGTGGCAATACTGGCGGTAGCATATGTTCCGGCTCTACCAGAAAGGTATGCCACAGGAACCAACCGCTAAGCCCAAATAAAACCATGCGGGACGCAGCTCTTGTGGTTTTTGTTTTATCAAGTTTTATTGATTTTAATGTCTCTAAAAATTTTAATTCGTTTAATTTTTTCATTGCCTGTACTTTCCGCCGGTTATTTG
>RCMY010002350.1_pt1 | contig 17216 bp, 13 predicted proteins | sample 2041341 | NCBI WGS metagenome assembly RCMY01 (sample SAMN09708234, study PRJNA481090) | Marine sediment metagenome, whole genome shotgun sequencing project. | reverse complement strand
GCCGTCGCCGCGCTGGTCCCGCTCATGTTGTGGATCTGGGATCATTCGCTGCGGAGGCGCGCGGTGAGCGGCGGTTCGTCCAGCGGGGCGCAGCCGCGGGTCAGCGCCCTCATCCCGTCGTGGATTCCGCTCCCGAAGAACCGCACTGGCGCGGTCGCGGCCCGCGTGCTGCGCTATGTGGCGCGAGACCCGCAGGTGCGGACCCAGGCGATGAGCGGCGTGTTCCTGCTCGTCCCGACGATGGCGTTCCCGCTGACGACGGGCGGTGGGCTCACGGAGCGCAGCGTCCTGTTCGCCTCCGTCGCGGTCATCGCGGCCAGCGCGTTGGCGGCCGCGCAGTTCGGGATGACGGGTCGGGCCCAGTGGCTGCACGCGACGCTGCCCGGCGACCCACGCCAGGACCTGATCGGGGCCGACCTGGCCCTCTTCACCGTCGGCATGACGACCGCCATGTTCGTGGCCGTCGGGGTCGCCGCGGTGACGGGCGGCTGGGCGTGGATCGGCCCGGCCATGGTGCTGTCCGTCGGTGGCGCGCTCTCACAGCTCGGCTCCGGGAACCTCGCGTCGGTGTTGGCCCCCTACCCGCTCCCCGAGCAGGACGGGACGACCTTGTTCGGCAACCAGTCGGGCGTCGGCTTCACCCAGGGGGTGGTGGCGCTGCTGGTCTTCCTGCTCCAGATGGTGCTGCTCGCCCCGATGATGATCGGCATGATCGTCCTCGGTGACACGCCGGGTCGCGCCTACGTGATGGCGTTCCTCGGGCTCGCGTACGGAGCCGGGTTCTTCCTGATCCTCACCAACATCGCGGGGCGCCGGCTGGTGGAACGTTGGCCGGAGGTGCTGGCTGCCGTGCAGCCGTCCCGCGACTGAACGGTCCGATCACGGGCGACGCTCGACGTCGAGGTGCTCACGGCCGACGTCCTCGATCCGGAGCCGTGGCAGCGATTCGGGGTGCTCGCGTTGGAGCCACGAGACGAGGTGTTCGCGGATCTCGCACTTGAGCTCCCAGGCCTCTTCGCCACCGGCGGCGGAGCCGATGACCCGCACGCGGACGGATCGCGCGTCGACGTCGACGACGTGGAAGCGGATGACGTCGCCGTCGTGCCATTCGCTGGCGGCCACAGCCCGGCGGGACTCAGCCCGCAGCGCCTCCATCGGGACAGCAGCGTCGACGTGCAGGTAGATCTCGGCGAGCAGGTTCGAGTTGGACCGCGTCCAGTTCTCGAACGCGTGCTCGACGAACCACGACGTGGGCAGCACCATCCGCCGACGATCCCAGACGCGGACCACGACGTAGGTCAGGGTGATCTCCTCGACCCACCCCCACTTTCCCTCGACGATGACGACGTCCTCGAGCCGGATCGGCTCGGCGAACGCGATCTGGATGCCGGCGACCAAGTTGCGGATCGAGTTCTGTGCCGCGACACCGGCGATGATGCCGAGGACACCGGCGGACGCCAGGACGGACGCCCCGAGCGAACGAACACCCTCGAACGACAGGAGCACGCCGGAGATGGCGAGCAGGGTGATGAGCACCGTGCCGAGGCGTCGGATCAGGAGCAGCTGGGTCCGCCTGCGACGATGCGCGATGTCGTCGTTGAGCGGTCGGGTCTCGACGCGGGCGAGGACGCTGTCGATCGAGCCGTCGAGGATCCGCTGCGCGAACCAGGCCGAGACGATCGCGGTCGCGATGAAGAGGACCTGTCGTGATCGGGCGGTCCCGTCCTCGGACAGGCCGGCCCACTGCAGCGCGACCAGCATCCCGAGCAGGACGGCGAGCACTCGCCCCGACCATCGTCCGGCGGCGCGGATCTCGACGGCGACCTCGTCACGCCAGTACCGAAAGAGCGCGCGACGTGCCGCGAGCCCGAGGATGAGCGCGATGACGCCGCCGGTGAGCAGCACGAGGCTGGCGTTCGCGACGTCGGCCCCGACCTTGGCGATCTGGCCCAGGGGGTCGACGGGCTCGGTCTCGGCGGCGGCCGACACGAACGCGAGGAGCAGGGGGTGGGTGATCATGTCCGCCACGTTACGCGTATCGCTGCTCGAGGAACGGGTCGCCGACGTTGTGGTAGCCGCGAGCCTCCCAGTATCCCGGGACGTCCCGGTCGAGGAACTTCATCCCCTCGAGCCATTTGACGGACTTCCATGCGTAGCGGGTCGGGACGATCAGGCGGACCGGGCCGCCGTGATCGGCGGTGAGCGCGACGCCGTCGTGCGCCCACGCGATGATCGCGTCGTCTCGCATGAGGGTGGCGAGGTCGAGGTTGGCGCTGTAGGCGTTCGCGCCGTTGACGATGACATGGGTCACGTCGTCCTGAACGCCCATCGCCGCGATCAGGTCCTTGACGAGCACGCCCGTCCAGGCGTTGTCGAACCGCGACCAGCCGGTGACGCAGTGGAAGTCGTCGACGGTCTCGGTCACCCCGAGGGCCTCGAGCTGGGCGATGTCCAGGCGCTGTCGGTGGCCTTCGACACGCCCGGTGCAGGTGAGGTGCCACGCCGACCGGTCGATCTGCGGCGCTGTCCCGACGTGGAGCACCGGCCACGTCGTGAGGAGCCGCTGGTTCGGCGGCAGCCGCTCCGGTCCGCTGGCCTGCTGGCGCCCCAGGGTCTCCGGGCCCGGCTGCGGGAGGTCCGTGGAGTCGGACTGCACCCGCGGCACGGTCATGCCGTGGACGAGGAAGCCGAGGTCGTCGCGACGTCGGATGATGAGCAGGTCCATCATGTCGCGCTCGGCCTTGTCGACGATGCCGCCGAGCCACGTGTCGGCCTTGTCGAGCAGCTCTCCCGCGCGCAGCAGGGCGACGCCCGGGTCGGCCCGGTTCGACGCGGCCTTCATCTGCTCGTCGGCGCGTTCCACGAGGCGTCGGACCTCTGCGGCGGCGTCCATGGTCGTCCTGTCCGTCACATGTGGACGCCCAACCTACGCTCCCCCGACAACCTGCACTGGACGACGACATGACGGCCACCCACTACGACCTCATCGTGCTCGGCACGGGTTCGGGCAACTCGCTCGTCGAGGACGACATGGCCGACCAGCGCGTCGCCATCGTCGAGCCGGACGTGTTCGGAGGCACGTGCCTGAACCGAGGCTGCATCCCGTCGAAGATGTTCGTGCTCCCGGCTGAGATCGCGCACCGTGCGACCTCGTCGGCCCACCTCGGGATCCACGCGAGCGAGGTCACCGGGAGCTGGCGGGCGATCCGTGACCGGGTCTTCGGACGCATCGACCCGATCGCGGCCTCGGGCGACGCCTACCGCTCCAGACTCCCCTACGTCGACGTCCACCGGCACCCGGCCTTCTTCGTCGGCCCCAAGCGCCTCCGCGTCGGGGACCTCGAGATCACGGGCGACCAGATCGTCATCGCGGTCGGTTCACGTCCGACCATCCCGCTGATCCCCGGCCTCGTGGATGTCCCGCATGTCACCTCTGACACGTTCATGCGTCTCGACGAGCGTCCGGACGACCTCATCATCCTCGGCGGCGGATTCATCGGCTGCGAGATGGGCCACGTCGTCGACGGTCTCGGCGGCAACGTCACGATCGTGACGCGCGGGGCGGGCCTGCTCACCGCCGCCGACCGCGAGATCTCCGAGGCGATGACGGCGGCCTACCGAGCACGCGGCATCCGCGTCATCACCGGAGCCAGACCGGTCGGCGCCGCCGGCGGGACCGACCGCGTCGCGCTCGAGATCGACTCCGACGAAGGTCGACTCACCGTGGACGGCGACCTGCTGCTCCTGGCGATCGGTCGGACGTCGAACAGCGACATCCTCATGCTCGACGCCGCGGGCGTCGACACCGGTCCGGACGGACAACCGCTCGTCGACGCCCATCAGCAGACCAACGTCGCCGGCGTGTGGGCGCTCGGCGACGTCTCGAGCGAGCACTGGCTCAAGCACGTCGCGAACGCCGAAGCGCGGGCGGTCCATCACAACATCCGTCATCCCGACGACCTCATCGCCCCGGTCATGCCCCACGTGCCGAGCGCGGTGTTCGGCTCTCCGCAGGTCGCGACGGTCGGTGCCCTGCAGCGAGACCTCGACGCGGCCGGGACGCCCTACCTCGTCGGGAAGCGCGGGTATGACCAGACCGCCTACGGCTGGGCGCTCGAGGACACGACGTCGTTCGCGAAGGTCCTCGTCGACCCGGAGACGCGACTGCTCCTGGGGGCGCACATCATCGGCCCGGAGGCGAGCATCCTGATCCAGCCGCTCGTCCAGGCGATGGCGCTCGGCAACACCGTCGACGAGGTTCGCCGCGGCGTGGTCTGGATCCATCCCGCCCTGACCGAGGTCATCGAGCAGGTGTTGCTCGAGATCTGAGCAGGATCGAGCGGGCCGCCCGGCGACCCGACACCAGCGCTCCCTGGATCGAGGCGGTGTCGCGGTGGTCGCCACAGACCCACAGGCCCGGCGCGACCGCGACGGAGCGTGACAGGGTCACGACATCGGCCGGGTCCTGTCGCGGCTGGGCGTACGGGATCCGCTGGATCGCGAGCGTGGACCAGCCGCCGACCTGGCGGCCGTACCACGAGGTCAGATGGGCGCGGACGCCGCGGTCGATCTGCGCGTCGTCGACCGCTGGCACCCCGATCACGGACACCGCGATCAGCGCGCGCCCGTCGGGGCTGTAGCCGGGGGCGACGTCGCTCATGACGGCGACGTTGTTGACGGGACCGCCGTCATCTCCGTCGAGCGCAAGCATCCCGCCCGGGCTCGGAGAGGTGTCGGCGACGTACCAGAGGGTCGTGGTGCCACGACCGGGTGAGACGCCGAGGTCACGTCCGCCGAGAAGGCGCTCTGCGGCCGGGCCCTCCACGGCGACGATGATCTCGTCCGCGGTGAGGCTGCCACCCGCGATGTCCACGCGCCCCGTCTCGACGTGCAGCGCAGGCGTCTCGAGGTGGATGCGTTCGCGACCGACGTCGTCCGCGAGCGCGAGGGACAGCATCTCCATGCCGTGGTTCGGCACGGAGACGTCACCGCGGAAGAACGAGCGCATGATGAGCTCGAACATCCGACGGCTGGTCGTGAGGTCGGGGTCGAAGAAGATCCCCGCGAAGAACGGACGGAAGAACCGCTCGACCATCTCCTCGGAGAACCCGTGCTCGGCCAACGCCTCACGGGTGCTGTCGTTCGGACCCTCCACGATGCGGGTGGCATCGCCGGCGATCAACCGCTGTCTCAGGGCGAGCAACCGGAGCTTGTCGGCCATCGACCCGACCGGAGCGAACGCCCCACCCATCGCGGTGAACGGAGCCCGCAGCGGGTCGGCAAGGGTGTGCATCGCGCCTTCTGCCCGGACGGAGACGCCGGGTGAGAAGGCGCGAAGGTCGAGCGCGTCGTAGTCCCACACGGTCCGTGCCGTCGGGTAGCCGGTGAGCAGCACCTGGAACCCGCGGTCCACGCGGAACCCGTCGATCGTGTCGGTCCGGACACGGCCTCCGACACCATCAGACGCCTCGACGACGATGACGTCGCGACCCGCGGAGACCAGCTCCTTCGCCGCGTGCATCCCGGCGAGCCCGGCCCCGACGACGATGACGTCATGGTCCGTCATCAGTCGATCTCCGCGCGGAGCGCTGCGGTGACGTCGGTGTGGGTGAAGGCGAAGCCTGCGTCGGTGAGCGCGGTCGGGACGATGCGCGCGGAGTCCAGCGTCAGCGCCTCCCCCATCTCCCCGAGCAGCAGCTTCAGCGCGAAGCCCGGGACCGGGAAGACGGTGGGTCGGTTCAGCACGTCGCCCAGCGCCTTCGTGAACTCGATGTTGGTGACCGGCGTCGGGGCGGTCAGGTTCACCGGTCCGCGCAGCGAGGTGTCGTCCAGGAGGAACCGCAGCGCGCGGATCTCGTCGGTCAACGAGATCCACGACATCCACTGCTGTCCCGAGCCGATCCGTCCGCCGACGCCGAGCTTGAAGGGGATCAGCATCTTCTCGAGCGCCCCGCCGTCCGGCGTGAGGACGATCCCCGTCCGCGGATGGACCACGCGGATCCCGGCGGCCACGGCTGGAGCTGCCGCCGCCTCCCACGCCTCGACGACGTCGACGAGGAAGCCCTCACCGGCCGACGACGCTTCGGTCAACAGCTCGTCGTCGCGGTCGCCGTAGAACCCGATCGCCGACGCGGACACCATGACCTCGGGCGGAGAGCTGAGCCGAGCCAGCGTGCGTGCGAGCAGCCCGGTGCCGTCGACGCGGCTGTCCATGATGCGCCGCTTCTGGGCCTCGGACCAGCGGCTGGACGCGATCGGCTCGCCGGCCAGGTGCACGACGGCGTCGACGCCTTCGAGCCCGGCGGCGTCGATCTCCCCGGAGTCGGGCGAGAACAGGAGGTCCCCGTCGCGGAGCTTCTCGCGCGAGCGCACGAGCGGGTGGACGGTGACGCCGTCGCCGCGCAGCGCGTCGACGAGGGCAGACCCGATGAGGCCGGTGGATCCGGAGACGGCGACGCGGCGAGACATGACAGCTCCCGAGGAGAGGTTGTTCAGGGGGTTCGGATCTGGGACAGGCGGCGGACGATGGCGTCCGCGAACGGCTCGACGGCTGCCGGGACGGTGTCGAAGTAGAAGTCCGGCTCCGTCGCCTCGAGCTCGATCAGCAGCCACGCTCCGTCGATGTCACGCAGCAGGTCGACGCGGCAGTAGAGGAAGGTGTGTCCGGTGGCCTCGATCAGCCACGAGGCGAGAGCGAGCGCTGCAGGGTCCGGCTCGACGGCGCGGTGCGTCGCGGCGTAGTGCGCCTGCACGCGGAAGTCGCCGCCTGCGGGGACCTTCTGCACGGCGTGCGTCAGCTCGCCGTCGATGAACAGCAGGGAGAGCTCGCCTTCGGTCTCGACGGTGGGGAGGAACTCCTGGACCATGACGTCACCGGTGGCGAGCAGGCGGTCGAGATGTGCCTGCGCCGCCTCGAGCTGATCGGTGGACGCGCGCAGGAGCCCTTCGGCGCCACCGTCGACGGCGGGCTTCACGACGAAGTCGTTCCAGCCGCGCTCCTCGAGGAGGCGGCCCAGCGGGATCCGATCGCCTTGGCCGAGCCACGCCGTCTCGAGCGTCGGCGCCCCGCGGTCCTCGAGCTCCAGCAGGTAGGACTTGTGGGTGTTCCAGCGGATCACCTCGGCCGAGTTCTCGAGGTGGCTGACCGACGCGACGTGCTCGGTCCACGCGAGGAACTCGTCACGTCGAGGGAAGTAGTCCCAGGTAGAGCGGATGACGGCGAGGTCCGTCGATGACCAGTCGTGGTCGGCGTCATCCCAGCACACGGCGGCGGTCGAGACCCCGCGAGCGATCAGCGCGTCGATGAGTGGCTGGTCGACCACCGCGTGCTCCTCGGGCTCGACGATGGACGAGGTCACGATCACGACGTTCATGGTCACGCGGGCTCCGGGTCGTCGGCTGCGAGGCGCAGTCCGAGGTTCGAGGTGCTGTCGTCGACGCCGGAGTGGTCGCGGGCCGAGACGCGGTACCGATTGCACCACGACTCGTGGCACAGGTACGAGCCACCTCGACGCGCGAAGGACTCAGTGTCTGACCATGCGTCCGCGGTCCACTCCCAGACGTTGCCGGTCATCTCGTGCAGGCCGTGTCCGTTGGGCGGGTACGAGCCCACCGGAGCCGTGCCGACGTGACCGTCCTCCGCGGTGTTCTCCTCCGGGAACCGACCCTGCCAGATGTTGCAGCGCCAGGCCCCGTCGGGCGTGAGGTCGTCGCCCCATGGGTAGATCGCCCGCTCGAGCCCGCCGCGAGCTGCCAGCTCCCATTCGGCCTCGGTGGGAAGCCGACCACCGGCCCAGGTCGCGTAGGCGGTGGCGTCACGGTGCGAGACGTGCACGACCGGGTGATCGGCGCGGCCGGAAACATCGCTCGACGGTCCTTCCGGATGGGCCCAGTCGGCGCCGTCGACCGCGCACCACCACGGCGACCCGGCGACGCGGCCCCGGACCGGCGTGTCGTCTCCCAGCAGCGGCGCGGCCACGAACGACCAGCCGTACATCTCCGCGTCCGAGCGGTGCCCGGTGGCTTCGACGAACTCCCGCCAGTCAGCGTTCGTGACGTTTCCGCGGGCGATCCAGAACGCAGCGACGTCGACGCTGCGGACGGGGCCCTCCCCGTCGGCAGGGTTCGCGAGCGGACCGTCGTCGCCCATCAGGAACGTGCCGCCGAGCCGGACCATGTCGACGCGCGGATCGGCGTCGCCGCGGTCGGCGAGGGGTCGCGGAGCCGACGCCACGGGCGTGCCGCGTGACGGGCCGCAACAGCCTGCCATGTGGTGCGCCTCGATCGGATCGGCCACACGGTACGGGCGCTCCGATCCCCCCGTACGCTTCCCGGACGTTCCACCGGGAGGCTGCCCACATGATCGATGCGCTGCGCGTGACCCCGGGAGCCTCCGTCGATCTGCGGCGATGGGCGACCGACGACCGGCTCGGCCTGGAGGACAAGCCGGCAGGCCGGAGGATCACGAGCACCCGCGGAGCCGAGCTGCGCGACCTCCAGTCGCGGCTCTGGGCCGAGGACCGCCGTTCCGTCCTGCTCGTCCTGCAGGGGATGGACACGGCCGGAAAGGACGGCACGATCCGGCGCGTGTTCGCGTCGGTCAACCCCCAGGGGGTCTCGGTCGCCTCGTTCAAGAAGCCAACCGAACACGAGCTCGACCGTGACTACCTGTGGCGCGTCCACAAGGTCGTCCCCCGTCGTGGCGAGATCCGCATCTTCAACCGCAGCCACTACGAGGACGTCGGCGTCGTCCGTGTCATCGGGCTCATCGACGAAGCCCGCGCCGAGAAGCGCTTCGGCCACATCAACGCCTTCGAGCAGATGCTCACCGACGAAGGAACGACGATCGTCAAGGTCTTTCTGCACATCTCCAAGGACGAGCAGCGGGAACGACTCCAAGCGCGCGTCGACCGGCCCGAGAAGCACTGGAAGTTCTCGCATGGCGACCTCGAGAGCCGCGAGGACTGGGACGACTACCAGCGCGTCTACTCCGACGCGATCACCGCGACCTCGACCGACCATGCGCCGTGGTGGATCGTCCCGGCCGACCGGAAGTGGGTGCGCGACGCAGCCATCTCGTCGCTGCTCGTGCGGACCTTGAAGGAGATGAAGCCACAGGTTCCTCCGCGGGATCCGACCCTCGAGGGTCTCGTCGTCGAATGACCGGTATGAACCTGCAGCCCTCCCTGCCCCGCATCTCGGTCGCCATCGCCTCCAGCACCGTGCTCCTCGGGCTGCTCGTCCCTGCCTCGGCGGGCGCTGATCCGACCGGCGACTGGCCCGCGTGGGACGGTGCTGCGACGGGCGAGTTCCGGACGTGGACGATCGACGACGGTGAGTTCATCGCGAGCAGCGGGATCTTCCAGAGCCGCGGGGCCAACACCGACCTGCTCCACCACGAGGAGTACTGGGGCGCGATCATGACCGGCGGCGAGCTGCCGCTCGACCAGCGCGACGACGTCGAGCGACACCTGACGTGGGGCGCCTTCGGTGTGGACCGCTGGGCCAACGACGGGGATCAGGAGCTCCCGCTGGACGAGACGACGCACCCCGACTTCACCGCAGAGCTTGCCGAGCTGCGCGTCACGACCGACGCCGACGAGGTGTTCCTGCGCCTGCGCTGGACGTCGATGCCCGCGGTGGATGCCCAGATCGCGACCGTCACGTTCTCGAACGCGGCATCCACCGCCGTCGCGACCCCGTGGCCACATGCCGCTGGCGTCCGCGCCCCGTGGGACGTCGCCGTGACCACGTGGGGCACGGGTGCCACCCTCACCGTCAACGGTGTGACGCCCGACGAGCAGGACCTCACGGCCTTGGGCGGTGACGTCCGTACGGGCGACCACGTCGTCGAGGTCCGGGTCCCGCGTGACCTCCTGCCGGCCGGCCCGTGGACGGTCCGGGGCGGCGGCGGGCTGACCGACCCCGACGACCGGTCGCAGTTCCGCGCCGTGCCGCTCGGGTCGGCGACCGACACGGCGCCCGGATCGGGCTCGACGCTGTTCGCCGGTTCTCCGGTGTGGTCGTTGCTGTTCGCGGTGGAGGACGCGTGGGTCTTCACCGCACGCGCCGAGGGCGACCTGCTCGCGGACGGCGACGTCACGGCCGCCGCGGTGACGATCGACCCTGCTGAGCTCGACGCCCGCGTCGACGTCGTGAACCCGCTGACCACGGGGCGTCTCGCGAGGTTCCACGAGAGCGCGTACGACTTCGGCGACGGGATCACGAAGGGCGCGCCCGGAGAGCTTCCCGGGTTCCTGATGATCCCGCCGGAGGTCCCGCTCGACGACGCCGCCCGCACCTACGAGTACACCGGCCGCCTGCAGCCCTATGGGATGATCGTCCCGCCGGCCTACGTCGACCGCACCGAGCCATGGCCGCTGATCATCTACCTCCACGGCCTGAACAACTACTACTACGAGCCGTTCGGTGTGCTGCCGAACCTCGACGCGGAGATCATCGACCGCGGATACCTCTTCGCCGGTCTGCTCGGACGGGGCGACCTCAGCTACCTGAACCGCGGCGAGCTCGACGTCCGTGAGGTCATCGCGGACATCTCGACCGCCTATGACGTGGACCCCGACCGCATCTACTTCATGGGCCACTCGATGGGCTCGATCGGCTCACACAACTTCGTGACCCGCAACCCGGACCTGGTCGCGGCCGCTGCACCAGCCGAGATCACCGCGTCGGACCCGCTGCTCGGCAACCTCATGCACGTCCCGTGGATGACGGCCGGCGGGATCCAGGACCCGCTGGACCTCAACGCGCAGTCCGAGATCGACACCTTCGAGGCGATGGCCGCGCTCGGCTACGACACGCGCACCTACCTCTTCCAGCTGAAGACCCATGAGTCATCGTCGATCTACGACAACCTCCCGCAGATCCTCGATCACTTCGACCGGTCACGACGGGTCAGCCACCCGGGCACGTTCACCTACAGGCGGCTCGCCGACGACGACTTCCCGGAGATCGGGATCGTCCACGACCGCGCGTACGCCGCGTCCGGGCTCATCTTCGCGGACCCGGACCGGCCACAGCAGATCGACGTGACGTCGTTCGCGATCCCCCACGCCCCGCTCGACCCGGCCGGCGCCACGATGACGGACGAGAACGTGGACGAAGGCGGCCCGTCCGGCCGCACCATCGCACGGAAGCTCGTCAACATCCCCGCGTTCGGGACGAGCCATCCGGTCAGCAACGCTGCCCGCGTCACCCTCGACAACGTGGCCGCGGTCACGCTCGATCTCGACCGGCTCGCGCTCGATCCGATCGTGGGCCTCGCGGTCGACGTCACCACGACCGGCTCGACCCGGATGACCTTCGTCGGGGAGCTGGACCCGGCGACCGTGATCGTCGAGCTCGACGGCGCCGAGGTGTCAGGCGCGGTGACGGCTTCCGGCATGGTCGTGGACGTCCCGGCTGGTGACCATCGGGTCGTGCTCGTCGCGTCGGCCGCGGACGTCTCGCCGACGCCCACGCCGCTGCCTGCCACGGGCGGCGGGATCGCGGCCGCAGGGATCGCCGCAGCAGCCCTCGGTGGGCTGCTCCGACGTCGCCGCAGCTGAGCGGTCAGCCGAGCCCGGCCGCGGTCCGCGCAGCCGCCAGCACCTCGTCGGAGACGGCGGCCGGTCCACCGAGCACGACGATCCGAGCAGGACGCAGCCGGTCGAGCTGGGCCGCGATCGACGGTGGCAGGCCGCCGTCGTCGCGCGATCGCAGGTCCGCCGGGACCAGCAGGACCGGCGCCCCGCGGCCGCCGGCAGGCAGGTTGCCGAAGGCGAGGGCGTCGGGGAAGTTGCCGCCGCTGGCGAGGTAGACGAGGCTCACGCCGCCGGCCGGAACGATCGGGAAGCCGGACGCGACCAGCGCCGCGCCGGTCTCGTAGCGATCGTCGCCGTAGAGCCGCTCACCGTTGAGGCTCGTGGAGAACTGTCGCAGCGTGAACGGCCGGTCGGCGTCGTCCGCGTGGTCGGATCCCGTGAGCACGAACGTGTGCTCGTAGCCGGACCGTGGGTCGAAGACGAACGGATCGATGACCGCGGCGTCGTCGGTGTCCAGGACCTGGATGACGACCGATGCACCGGTGTCGATGAACCCGCTGCCCTGCTCGCCGTGCGCGAGGTCGGCGAGCGTGCCGACGTCCTCGAAGGTCACCCGGAGCGTGGCGCTGTCGATGTTGGCGGCGTTGCGCAGGACGATCCGTGCCTGACCGGACGGGACGAGCGAGGTGTCGTCGACGAACAACGAGAGATCCGGGACGCCGGCGGCGGTGCCATCCCCGTCGAGCCCGACCACGACCGTCGAGGGGACGCCGGACGGAACGTCGACGGCCTCGACGACGTAGTCAGCCGCCCCAGCAGCGTCGGTGTCCGTGACACGCAGGAGCACGCTGCCGGCGGGGAGGGCGAAGTCGCCGACCTCGGACGCTGTCGCGAGGTCGTCAACGAGGATCGTCGCGTCCTGGAAGACGTCGAGGACGGTGCCGTCGACGCCGTTGACGAGGGCGACCTGCCCGGGGTCGACCGCCGCGGTGGCGGGGAGGGCGAGCCCGGCAACGGCGACGAGGCCGGCGACGAGGAAGGTGGAGGTGACGGAGCGACGCATGCTGCAGATCCTGTGACGGTGGAGCACCGCCAGTCTGCACGCTCGGCTCAGCCGAGCCGAGCAACCGCGTCAGCGACGATCGCGCAGGAACGGGAACCGGTCGCGTACCGCGGCGACCATCGAGGCGTCGACGTCGACCCCGAGGACGGTGGCGCTGTCATGCGCGGTGGCGCGGATGACGCCGAGCGGATCGATGACCATGGAGTCACCCACGTAGTCGAGACCGCCACCGCTCCCCACCCGGTTCACCCCGACGACCCAGGCCTGGTTCTCGATCGCGCGAGCGACGAGCAGGGCGCGCCAGTGGTGGGCGCGTGCGGCCGGCCAGTTCGCCGGGACGACGTACAGGTCGGTGTCGTGGGCGGTGGCCCAGAACTCGTCGGCGAACCGCAGGTCGTAGCAGACGAAGGTCGTCACGCGGACGCCGTCGACATCGACGGTGAGGAACTCCGTGCCGGCGTCGTAGATCTCGTCCTCACCGGAGTAGGTGAAGGGATGGATCTTGTCGTAGCCGTGGACGGCGCCGTCAGGAGCCACCACGACCAGCCGGTTGGTCGGTCGGCGCGCTGGCCAACGGGTCGGGATGGTGGCGCAGAGCCACGCATCGTGGAGCGCGGCCTGTGCGCGCAGGAAGGCGAGCGTCGGCCCGTCCTCCGCTTCCGCGATCCCGTCGGGCCGCATCGTGAAGCCCGTCGCGAACATCTCCGTCAGCACGATGAGCCGGGCACCGTCGGACGCCGCGGTCGCGATCATCGGCGCGACGAGGGCATGGGTCGCGGTCGGGTCCTCCCAGACGATGTCGTGCTGGACGGCGGCGATCCGCAGCGTCGTGCTCATGATCCGCTCCATCGCCTGATCGCGTCGCGTCCTGCCGCGAGCCGCCGGACCCCTTCGTCGAGCACCTCGTCGGTCTTGCAGAACGCGAAGCGCACGAGGTGTCGTCCGTCGCGGGGGTCGGCGAAGAACACCTGCTCCGGGATGGCCGCGACGCCCACGAGGCCCGGCAGCGCCCGGCACAGGGCCAGTCCGTCGATGTCGCCGAACACGCGGATGTCGACGGTCGCGAAGTAGGTGCCCTCGGGCTTCACGACCGCGAAGCCGGCGGCGGCGAGCCCGTCACAGAGCCGGTCACGGCGGGCGGCGAAGTCGTCGCGGAACCCGGAGAAGTAGTCGTCCGGGAGCCGGAGCGCGGTGGCGATCGCGTGCTGGAACGGCGTGCCGTTGACGTAGGTCATGAACTGCTTCGCGGTGAGGACCGCGTCGACGAGCTGCTCCGGGCCATGACACCAGCCGATCTTCCAGCCCGTGAACGAGAACGTCTTCCCTCCGCTCGAGATGACGAGGGTCCGCTCGCGCATCCCGTTCAGGGTGGCGATGGAGATGTGCTCGTGCGGGGCGAACACGAGGTGCTCGTAGACCTCGTCGGTGACGACGACCAGGTCGTTCGCGATCGCCACGTCCGCGATCCGCTGCAGCTCCTCGCGCGTGAACACCTTGCCGGTCGGGTTGTGTGGTGAGTTCAGCAAGATCAGCCGGGTGCGGTCGCTGACGGCGGCCCGAAGGTCGGCGTCCGAGAACGTGAACCGGCCGTCCTCGACGCGCAGCGGCACCGGCCGCAACCACGCTCCGGCCATGGCTGCGGAGGCCTGGTAGGAGTCGTAGAACGGCTCGAACGCGACCACCTCGTCACCGGTGTCACAGAGCCCTTGCAGCGCCGCGCAGATCGCCTCCGTCGCCCCTGCGGTGACGACGATCTCGGTCTCCGGGTCGAGCGAGAGACCGCGGAACCGCTGCTGGTGTTCGGCGATGGCGTGGCGCAACGTCGGGACGCCACGTCCCGGCGCGTACTGGTTGTGGCCGTCACGGATCGCTGCGACCGCAGCATCCGCGACCGTCGATGGCCCGTCGAAGTCCGGGAACCCCTGACCGAGGTTCACCGCTCCGGTGTCGGCGGCCAGCTGGCTCATCTCCGCGAAGATCGTCGTCCCGAACCCGTGGAGACGGGCTGACAGGTGAGGGTGACGCACGGACGCTCCACGGACGCGGGACTCCACGAGTCTAGGAGGCAGCGCGGCTACGGTGAGCGACAGATCTCCCTCTGACGGATCGTGCCTCGCGTGACCCAGCACCAGCTCATCACCCAGGAGCGTGGCCCGTCGCTCGAAGCCGACGACCTCGAGATCGTCCGCCGGGGTGCCGCCGTCATCGTCGCGGTGCTCGACGAGATCGGCGACGAGCTGGTGGCGTCATCTGGCGTGGTGGACGTGATCCTCAAGGACGACGGAACGCCGGTCACCGCCAGCGACGTCGACACCTCTGACCGGCTGACCGCGGCCATCCTCGCGGCCTTCCCTGACCACTGCGTCATCTCGGAGGAGGCGGAGACGACGCGGACCGACGCACGTTGGACCTGGGTGATCGACCCGATCGACGGCACCGCGAACTTCGCGGCAGGGGTGCCGAACTGGTGCGTGGCGGTCGCGCTGTGCCGGGACGGCTGGCCCGTTCTCGGCATCGTCGACATCCCCGTGCAGGCCCGCCGCCAGATCGGGATCCACGGTCATGGCGCGACCCTCGAGCGCTGGCGGCGCGACGGGACCTCGACCGTCCGCGCGACCCACGTCCGCGATCGCCACGACGTGACCGACCCTGATGATCGTCACGCCCCCGTGTTCGTGACGTCGGGGACCATCCGCCGTGCGAAGGGCATCATCGCGGTCAAGGGCCGCGTGCTCGGAGCCGCGGCCCACGACTTCGCCCTCGTCGCGGCGAACGCCGGCGTGGGCGCGGTCAGCCGCGTCCCGAAGGTGTGGGACGTCGCGGCCGGGATGGTGCTCGTGCACGAGTCCGGCGGCGCGATCGCCGTCGTCGACGAGCCGCCCTTCTTCCCGCTCGAGGCGGGGCGCGACTACGGCGCCGAGAGCCGCATCACCGTGGCCGGGATCAACGCTGACTGGATCGCGTCGTTCATCGAGCACGGCCAGATGCTCGACTGAGGCGGGCGCCCCAGAGAGCAGAGCGCCTGACGCGCAGATGACTCAAGACGTCGTCCATACGGACCGTAGACCTGAGGGCCAGGCCGATCCGGCCGGTCACCGACTCAGGACTCCTCACGTGCGCCTGCCCTCCCTCTCACGCAGCATCGGCTCAACGGGCATCGCTCTGGCGTTGGCGCTCAGCGCCGCCTCCCCGGCTCTGGCCCACCACGACACCCCGGGCCACGCGCAGGACGACGCGCAGGACGACGACGGCAGCGACGACAGCGACGAGCGCGACGAGCGCGAAGATGCTGCGGAGGCACGGGCGCGGGCGGACCGGGACGCAGGCAGGGAGCCGGTCGTCTTCGAGCGGATCATCAAGAAGCCGGGGTCGCTGTTCCGGATCGCGGACGCCATCGGTCTGAACGATGATGCCGCTCCGACCGGAGCGGGGGTCGGCATCGCCCTGATCGACACCGGCATCCTCGATGTCGCCGAGCTCCGCAACAGCAACGTCGTCATCGGCCCGGACTTCTCGCTGGACATGCTGTCCGGCGCTGACCTCGGACGGGACACGAACGGCCACGGCACCCATCTCGCCGGCATCATCGCCGGCACGGACAGCGCATGGACCGACGGCGACCGCACGCGTGTGCCCGGCCGTCAGCTCGGCATCGCACCGGACGCGACCCTCGTCTCGGTCAAGGTCGGAGCGCGCAACGGCGCCGCCGACGTCTCGCAGGTCATCAGCGCCATCAACTGGGTCATCGCCCACAAGGACGACCACAACATCCGCGTCCTGTCGCTCGCCTACGGCACCGACAGCCAGCAGGACTGGGCCATCGACCCGCTCTCCTATGCCGTCGAGCGTGCCTGGCACGCTGGCATCGTCGTCACCGTCGCGGCCGGCAACGATGGACACAAGAGCACGTCGTTCGCGAATCCTGCCACCAACCCGTGGGTCATCGCCGTCGGCGCTGCCGAGGAGAGGAAGGGCGAGTGGGTCCATGACGGAGAGGGCAGGCCCACGAAGTTCTCGCAGGGCTCCGACGACGGTCTGGCCTTCGTCGACATCCTCGCACCGGGCGAGTCCATCATCGGACCGCGTGCACCTGGAACCGCCTCCGAGGAGGTCAACGGCAAGGGTCGCATCAAGAAGGACGACCTGCACGTCAAGGCATCCGGGACGTCGCAGGCGACGGCCATCGTGTCCGGCGCGATCGCCACGCTCCTCGAAGCGCGGCCGGAGCTGACGCCGGATCAGGTCAAGCACGTCCTTGCCCACGCCGGTCGGGGCGTCGATGCCCGCGACGACTCCTACGACCGCGCCCGGTTCCTGCGCATGGACGTCGCCTTCGACGCGCCGTCTTCGACCGTCATCAACGGCCAGGACATCCCGTTCACCCAGATGTGGGCACGATCCGACGGATCCGGCTCGATCGATGCCGCACGCGGCTCCCACCGCATGCACCTCGACGGCACAGCCCTCACCGGCGACTTCGACATCTTCGGCAACGACTACACGCCCACCGCATGGACCGAGGACGCGTTCTCCGGGCTCAGCTGGAACGGCATGAGCTGGAACGGCATGAGCTGGAACGGCATGAGCTGGAACGGCATGAGCTGGAACGG
>RCMY010002349.1_pt1 | contig 17217 bp, 11 predicted proteins | sample 2041341 | NCBI WGS metagenome assembly RCMY01 (sample SAMN09708234, study PRJNA481090) | Marine sediment metagenome, whole genome shotgun sequencing project. | reverse complement strand
AAAGAAGCCATTAAAGAACTTCATGAGAAATCTCATGGAGCCGTTCCACAACGTATAATTGAGGTGAATGACACTTTAGTGGAATCTTTTTTAGGTAGAATAGAAGACCCGGAAAAACCACAGAACACAAAACTCAATATTATTAAAGACTCAGCCTTTAGAGTATTAATGGTTGTTAAATTCAATAAAAAGGTTTTAAGAGCTGAAAATATTGAAACACTAAATGCAGCAATCCGTGGTTATAGTAAATCAATAATTAACATTGCTAATAACCATAAAGGACGTGTTGTTGAACAACATTCAAATTCTTTTCTAATTTCTTTTTCTTCTGCAACGGCGGCATTAGAAAGTGCTATTAAAATTCAAGAATTGCATAATTGTGTAATTACACCAGATGTAGAATTCAAGATTGGCATAAGTGCAGGGATTCCTGTAACTGAAAAAGAAAGCATTTTTGAAGACACTATAAAAGAAGCCAACTATCTCTCCAACATTATTAACGGTAAAATAATATTATCACCAGAAGTTAAAGATTTATACGAAAGTGAAAATCAAAATAATCCTATTAATATAAATGGTGTTATTGCATTAAATAGCACTGAAATGGAATTTGTAATTCGCTTATTTGAATATACTGAGAATGTGTGGTCAAATTCAAAAACAAACGCTATTGATTATAATAAGAATTTAGGCTTTAGTAAATCAAAACTGTATAGAACCATGATGCCAATACTTGGAAAATCTCCTAATAACTTTTTAAAAGATTTCAGATTAAATGAAGCACTTCAATTATTAGACAGACAAGCATCTAATATTTCTGAAATTGCTTATCAAACTGGCTTTAGCAGCCCTGCTTATTTTTCAAAATGTTTTCAAGAAGCTTATGGTATGTTACCCTCAAAATATAGTAAGCAAATAACGAATTAAAATCAGTTCTTTTGAAAGTCGGTCAGGCCGAAATACCAAGAAGTATTTCCAGGATATTTATAATCACTTATCGCAATTTGATACTTCAGCTGCGCTCAGTACAGGCAGCATGGTAACTAAATCAAAAGATTGTAAGGAATTTTATATATCAACCGACTACCGGAGCAATTTTGCATAATTACAAATTATGGCATTCTTAAATGAACCATAATGTCTTGCTTTACCTGCCTGCCGGCAGGTTTGTGGAATGAAATAGTGTCTATAATCTTAAATTCATTGTCATTCAATTTTGCCAACTTTTGTGACATCGGACAGAATAATCTGTAAAATAACTATTGTATTTACATATTTTTTGTGTTAAATTTAACAAAATCAAAATTGAACTGTTCTCTAATTTATTGCAGTTCTTATTTTTTCACTATTAATTTATAAATAACTATGAAGAACACTTTTCAAAGAACCGGACGCCTATTCGCTTTCGGATGCATTTTTAGCGCTTTAATTTTTACCTCCTGCTCCGAAGAAACATTGGAAACGGATGCCCCCATTGTTGCTGATGTTCAAGATCTTGCGTTTACCTTGAAGGCGCGTCCGACTGAGCCTATTATAATTGATGATTTGGGAACTACAGTCTTGAAAACAACAGAAGCAGCTGGAGAAGACCGTGGGCGTTTCAATATCAGCTTAAGATATCTTACTCCGGCCACTAAAAGACAGCAGCAAGTTTTTGACGAAGCCGTTGCAAGATGGGAACGTATTATAATTAAAGACGTTCCTTCAATTGAAGGCCCTATTCCTTCGGCATTTGAAGGTGTGCCCGATATTGAGGGTATTATTGATGATATCGTTATTGAAGTAGTGCTCATACCAATCGATGGCCCTTTTGGAATTCTTGGTAGTGCTGGACCAGTATTTGTGCGCTCCGATGACTTTTTAACATTAACTGGGGTTATGCAGTTTGATATAGATGATTTGGCTTTTCTAGATGAAATAGATTTGTTTGAAGAGGTAATCGTTCACGAAATGGGACATGTTTTGGGGATTGGTACGCTTTGGAACGTTGCACCTTTTGGTTTTGACAGAACCCTAAGAGGAGGTGATGATAGCAATCCGTATTTCTTGGGAAGAAAAGCGAATGTATTCTGGAATGCCGAAGGCGGAACGTTAGAATTACCTGTAGAGGGTGATTTTGGTCCTGGTACTGCTTTGGGTCATTGGGATGAAGCTGCATTAAACAATGAATTGATGACCGGCTTTTTGAATTTGGGTGAAAACCCTTTAAGTCGTATCACAGCAGGATCCATGAGAGATCTTGGTTATGGTTCGGCCTCGGTTGGGGAATCGTATGATCTACCACGTGGCACACCTGGCGTTGACATCAGTGAACTTGGTGACGAAGGAACTGAAGAGAATCCGGGTCTTAACATTGCTAAAATGGAAGTTTTACTCCAGCCTATTGGCATCGTAATGACTAAGAAGAAATAAATTTCTTTTTAAATAGGGTATAATCTGATTTAAAAAATAGATTTCTAAAAGAGAGCTTGTATTAGACCTATTGTTCTAATTACAAGCTTTTTTTAGTCTCCATGTTGCGTCCAAGGTTCTTCCAATTGTCATTATGTCAATTGGCAGCACCTTTACTACAGTTTAATTGTCGAATTTTTAAAAAAATAGACATTAAATTATAGAAAATATATATTTTTGCCATTATATTTTTAATTCAATAAAAACATAAAATTTAAATCTTTTATATGGAGGCAGAAATCAAAGTATTCATGGATGAGGTTATTGATCGAAATGGCCATCAACCCGAGTTTATCCAAGCAGTGCAGGAAGTTGCGGAAACAGTAATTCCGTATATCATAAATAATGATATCTATAGAGGCAAGAATATTCTTCTGAGAATGGTTGAACCAGAACGATTTATATCGTTTAGGGTCGCTTGGGTAGATGACGAAGGTGAAATACATGTAAATAGAGGCTATCGAATCCAGATGAACTCTGCCATTGGGCCTTATAAAGGAGGATTACGTTTTCATCCTTCAGTAAGTGCCAGTATTCTTAAGTTTTTGGCATTTGAACAAGTTTTCAAAAACAGTTTAACCACACTGCCCATGGGTGGTGGAAAAGGGGGTTCTGATTTTGATCCAAAAGGAAAATCCGATGATGAGGTAATGCGTTTTTGCCATGCTTTCATGTTGGAGTTAAATAGACATATTGGGCCAAATACTGATGTACCTGCAGGAGATATAGGTGTTGGTGCAAGGGAAATAGGTTTCCTTTTCGGAATGTACAAGAAAATTAGAAACGAATTTACAGGTGTGCTTACAGGAAAAGGACTTTCTTGGGGAGGTTCTAGAATACGTCCAGAAGCTACAGGTTACGGTACCGTATATTTTGCCCAAGATATGTTGAAGACAAAAAATGAAACTATAAAAGGTAAAATTGTGGTCATTTCAGGTTCTGGTAACGTTGCCCAGTATGCTGCTGAAAAAGTGATACAATTGGGTGGTAAGGTTGTTACCCTATCAGATTCAAGTGGATACATTTATGACAAAGACGGTATTGACACTGATAAACTAGACTTTGTAATGGATTTGAAGAACAACAGACGAGGTCGTATTTCTGAATATGCTGACAAATATGCTTCGGCAACTTTTCATAAAGGAGAAAAGCCTTGGAGTGTACCATGTGATATCGCATTGCCATCTGCCACTCAAAACGAGTTGAATCTTGACCATGCAAAACAATTATTAAAAAATGGTTGTAAATGCGTTGCTGAAGGTGCAAACATGCCATCTTCAGCTGATGCAATACATGCTTTTCAGGAGTCAAAAATTCTATTTGCCCCTGGGAAGGCCTCAAATGCCGGTGGCGTTGCTACTTCTGGTTTGGAAATGTCACAGAATTCATTGCGAATTAGCTGGACAAGGGAAGAAGTAAATGAAAGGCTTAAAGGCATTATGACAGGTATTCATGATTCATGTATTGAATATGGAATAGAAGAAGATGGTTATTGTAACTATGTAAAAGGAGCGAATATTGCTGGCTTCGTTAAAGTAGCGGACGCTATGTTGGCACAAGGTGTGATTTAACATACGATTCTAGAATTAAGACGAGACCCATCAGGTTTTTAAAACTTGGTGGGTCTTCTTTTTGAATGTTTTGAACTATATCTTTATTGAAATGTCACATGAGCGTGTGGTAAGTAGATTGTCATGCTGAGCGCAGTCGAAGCACAATCGAAATAAAATCAAGACTTCTGTTTAAGTCATAAAAGCCTTTCGACGGCGCTCAAGGTGACATTTGTAAATAGACCTCACCCGCCCTTGCATTTCGTACTTCGTATTTTTTCCACTTATCTTTGTCCTAAACCCGACCCAATCATGCAAGTAACTACAAGAGCCATTGTATTATCCTCACTTAAATATGGCGATACAAGTTTGATTGTAAAGGCATTTACATTGTCTGATGGGTTAAAATCATACTTGCTAAAAGGCGTGCTCACTTCTAAAAAAGGCAAGCTAAAAGTGGCTTACTTTCAACCTTTGACCCAACTTGAACTGGTAGCGAACCATAAAAACAAAGGCACTTTGGAGGCAATTCGTGAAACCCGGGTAACATATCATTACCAAACATTACATTCTGAAATTTCAAAGAACGCGATAACCCTTTTTTTGGCTGAAATGTTGGCCAATAGCATTCAAGAAGAGGAGCGTAACGAAGGCTTGTTTTATTTTGTGGAAAGTTCCCTTCAATGGTTGGATACAAATACCGAAATCACCAACTTTCACATGTATTTCTTAATTGGTTTAACCAAGTATTTGGGCTTCTATCCTGATGCCACTAACAGCTCAGGAACATACTTTGACTTATTGGAGGGAGCGTTTACAAATACTCTAACATTAAACCCTAATTTATCTGGAGAAAATTTAAGTTTCTTCAAAAGGTTCTTGGGCATAAATTTTGATACAATACATAAAGTCAAGATGAAAAAGGCCAATAGACAAGAGTTGTTACAATCTTTGGTTCTTTATTTTGAATTACATTTGCAGGGTTTTCGAAAACCTAAGTCGCTCGCTATATTAAATGAAGTTTTCAGCTAGTATGAACAAGGTAGTATTTATCATATTTTTCATGTTTTTTGCTACTGGTTCTGCTCAGGTAATAAGGGTTTTGGATTTTTATACCAAGGAACCCATCATCAATGTGGCAGTCTTCAATACTGACAAATCGAAAACGGCACTATCTGAACTGGATGGTAGTTGCGATATTTCCATTTTTAGCAACAATGAGCGAATCACTTTTAAGCATATTAGTTACGAGGTTTTCAAATCATCCAAATCACAATTATTGAGGAACAATGCTCGGGCATATTTGGTGCTTAAGCGTGAACAGTTGGATGAGGTAGTCATGTCAATCTCCAAATGGGAGCAGCAAAAGAAAGATATTCCGAATAAAATTGCCTCCTTGGATGCCAGGGCAATTGCATTTGCCAATCCGCAAACATCGGCAGATTTACTACAAAATAGCGGTAAGGTTTTTGTCCAAAAAAGTCAATTGGGAGGTGGTAGCCCTATGATCAGAGGCTTTGCCACCAATAGATTGTTGTTGACCGTTGATGGTGTTCGCATGAACAATGCCATTTTTCGGGGTGGTAATATTCAAAATGTGATATCAATTGACCCATACAGCATAAAGAATACGGAGGTTATATTCGGACCGGGATCGGTCATTTATGGAAGCGATGCCATTGGAGGCGTAATGAACTTCTATACAAAAAATGCAATGCTTTCAATTACCGATAGCCTTTCTTTTTCAGGCAATGCCAATTATCGTTTTGCCTCGGCAAATAAAGAAAATACGGTCCATTTTGATTTTAATCTGGGTAAAAAGAAATGGGCATATTTAACCAGTGTTTCCTATAACAGTTTTAATGACCTAAAAATGGGATCAAAAGGTCCGGATTCTTATCTAAGAAAAAATTATGTCACTACCACCAATGGTGTTGACGCTTTGATAACTAATGATAATGCTCAGAAACAGGTATCTACAGGGTATGATCAAGTAAATTTGATGCAAAAAATAACACATAAACCTAATAATAATTGGAATTTGAATGTGGGATTGTTTTATTCTGCAACATCGGATTATTCGCGTTATGATAGATTGATAAGACCAGACCAGGATGGTACAGGACTTCGTTCAGCCGAATGGTATTACGGGCCCCAAAAGTGGTTTATGGGGAATATGCAATTGAACAAAAAAGGGAAGGGTAAGTTTTATGATGGTCTCAAGATTACCACTGCATACCAGTATTTTGAAGAAAGTCGAAACGACCGTGATTATCAAGACCCTATTTTGTATTCCACAAAAGAAATGGTCAATGCCTTATCTACGAATATTGATTTTGAAAATAAGAAAATCGGTGATCTTCGGTTGTATTACGGAACGGAATATGTTTATAATTACGTAAATTCAGATGGTGGTCAAAAGAGTATCATTACAGATATCAAAACAGATGCGGCGTCTCGTTATCCAGATGGATCTACCTGGCAAACTGTGGCGGGTTATTTAAATGGGGAATACAAAACAAAACCTAATTTTACGCTGCTTTCCGGTTTGCGATACAGTCATGTTTGGATTGATGCCGAATTTGATAAAACCTTTTTCTCTTTTCCCTTTGAAAATGCCAATTTAAGCACCGGAGCACTTACTGGTAGTATCGGTTTTAGTTGGTTCCCAAAAGCAAATCTTCAAATTACTTTTAATGGATCAACCGGTTTTCGTTCCCCAAACATAGACGATATTGGTAAAGTCTTTGATTCCGAACCAGGTTCTGTTGTAGTTCCCAATCCTGACTTAGAGCCAGAATATGCCTACAATATTGAATTGGGAGTTCAAAAAAATTTCAAGGACAAAGTCGTATTAAAAGGAGCAGCTTTTTATACCTATTTGGTTGATGCCTTGGTACGAAGGGATTACCAATTCAATGGTCAATCCCAAATTGAGTATAAAGGCGAATTGAGTAATGTTCAGGCCATGCAAAATGCTGCTAAAGCTTATGTATATGGATTTGAGTTTGGTTTGGAGGCATTTCTTTCGGAAAACCTATCACTGGTTTCTAACCTAACCTTAACAGAGGGTATTGAAGAGGAAGTTGATGGCACTGATTCGCCTGCCAGACATGTTGCTCCGACATTTGGTGATTTTCATTTGATCTGGAAAAACCAAAATCTAAAGGCCGATTTATTCTTGAATTATAATGGCGAAATTGCGAATTCCGATTTGGCGACTTCCGAACAGAACAAAAGCTACATTTATGCTAAGGATGCCAACGGATTACCCTATTCCCCGTCGTGGTATACTTTGAATTTACGTAGCCAGTACAATCTCACAAATGCTTTAAAAGTCAGCCTTACTTTAGAGAATATTACGAACCAGCTTTATCGCTCATATTCTTCTGGTATAGCAGCTCCCGGCGCCAATCTGATTTTAGGTGTAGGGTATAGTTTTTAAACAAAAAACCCTGACGGTACCGTCAGGGTTTTAAAATTATTGCATAGGATAATTAGTCCTTAACGACATCTTTAACCTCTTTGGCTGTTTCTTTTAGTTTGTCAGCAGCATCACCTGCAGCATCTTTAACTTCTTCACCAGCTTCTTTTGCTTTATCCACGGCTTCACCAGCAGCGTCTTTAACACCTTCTACGGCTTCGCCAGCAGCATCCACAGCCTCACCAGCTTTTTCCATTGCACCTTCAGCAGCCTCACCAGCAGCATCGGCAGCATCGCCCATTGCTTCACCAGCTTGCTCAGTAGCATCTTTGGCTTTATCAGCAGTTTCTCTACATGATACAAATGATACGCTCATTGCTACCATTAAAATTGCACTTAAAATTACTTTTTTCATTTTGTTTTGGTTTATGTTTATTTTATTTCAATTGCAATGATATACGTATAGTACCTTCTTTTGGATGCTTTTTTTTAACATTTATTAATTATGGAGGTAACCGCTTGTATTTCATTTGTTATAATATGGATATAATTCAATCTAAATTTATAATTTTGCAGCCTTAATAAATAGAGCCATACAAGAGATAGAATGAAGTTCGCCGGATACAAAGGATTGGATTTACCTAAGGTCGCAAAAGAAGAACTGCAACACTGGAAAGAACACTCTATTTTCGAAAAAAGTGTTTCCACTCGGGAAGGTAATCCTAGTTATGTATTCTATGAAGGGCCACCATCTGCTAACGGTATGCCTGGCATTCATCATGTAATTGCTAGAACTATTAAGGATATCTTCCCGCGCTATAAGACCATGAAAGGTTTTCAGGTGAAACGTAAAGCGGGTTGGGATACGCATGGTCTTCCGATTGAGTTGGGTGTTGAAAAAGAATTAGGTATCACAAAAGAGGATATTGGGGTAAAGATTTCAGTCGAAGCGTATAATGCTGCTTGTAAAAAAGCGGTAATGCGTTATACCGATGTTTGGAATGAGATGACCGAAAGGATTGGTTATTGGGTAGATATGGATGACCCTTACATCACCTATAAGTCTAAATACATGGAATCTGTCTGGTGGTTATTGAAACAGATATATGATAAAGGCCTAATTTACAAAGGTTATACCATTCAGCCATATTCACCAAAAGCCGGTACAGGTTTAAGTTCCCATGAATTAAATCAGCCTGGTACTTATCAGGACATAACTGATACAACGGTCACCGCCCAGTTCAAGGTTAAAAAAGAAACTTTACCCAGTGTTTTTGACGGCATTGAAGGAGATATTCATATCCTAGCATGGACGACCACACCATGGACACTTCCATCAAATACGGCATTAACCGTAGGGGCTAAAATTGAATATGTATTGGTCAAAACCTTTAATCAATATACTTTTGATCCAATCAAAGTGTTATTGGCCAAGAATTTGGTCACAAAACAATTTAGCGGAAAATTTTTCGAAGCTGAAAGTGAAAGTGATTTTAACGAATATTCTTCCGACAGTAAAAAGATACCATATAAAGTCATTGCCAATATTGTAGGAAAAGAATTGGTAGGCATAAAATATGAGCAATTATTACCTTATACGTTGCCATATCAAAACCCAGAGAATGCCTTTAGGGTAATTTCCGGTGATTTTGTAACTACTGAGGATGGTACGGGAATAGTACACACAGCGCCTACTTTTGGTGCCGATGATGCCATGGTTGCCAAACAGGCTGTTCCTGAGGTGCCACCCATGTTGGTGTTGGATGAAAATAAGAATCCAGTGCCACTTGTTGATTTGCAAGGCAAGTTTAGACCCGAAATGAACGAATTGGGGGGTAAATATGTCAAAAACGAATATTATGACGATGGTACAGCTCCCGAAAGATCGGTCGATGTAGAAATTGCCATTCGGTTAAAAGAAGAGAACAAGGCCTTTAAGGTTGAAAAGTATGTGCATAGTTATCCCAACTGCTGGCGTACCGACAAGCCTATTCTATATTATCCCATGGATTCTTGGTTTATCAAAATTACAGAGGTTAAGGATCGTATGTTTGAGTTGAATCAGACGATTAATTGGAAGCCTAAAGCAACAGGTGAAGGTAGGTTTGGCAACTGGTTGGCGAATGCCAACGATTGGAATCTTTCGCGCTCACGTTATTGGGGAACACCTTTACCAATTTGGCGAACAGAAGATGGTACTGAAGCACTTATGATCGGTTCGGTCGAGGAACTCAAGAATGAAATGGCCAAGGCTGTTAAAGCGGGGATTTTAGCAGAGGATATTTTCGCTGATTTTGTCGTTGGGGACATGAGTGAGGAGAATTATGATAAAGTAGATCTTCATAAAAATATTGTTGATCAAATTATTTTGGTTTCCAAATCAGGTAAACCTATGAAGCGCGAAAGCGATTTAATCGATGTTTGGTTCGATAGTGGTTCAATGCCTTATGCGCAATGGCATTATCCGTTCGAAAAACAAGATTTGATTGATAAGAGAGAGGCATTCCCTGCAGATTTCATTGCTGAAGGAGTTGATCAAACTCGAGGATGGTTTTATACCTTACATGCCATAGCTACCTTGGTATTCGATTCTGTGGCATATAAGAATGTTGTGTCTAATGGCCTGGTTTTGGACAAGGAGGGCAAGAAAATGTCGAAACGACTTGGTAACGCTGTTGATCCCTTCAAGACCATGGATGATCACGGACCAGATGCCACAAGATGGTATATGATTTCAAACGCCAACCCTTGGGATAATCTTAAATTTGATATTGAAGGAATCGTTGAGGTGAAACGAAAATTCTTCGGTACACTTTATAACACCTATTCGTTTTTTGCCTTATATGCAAATATCGATGAATTCTCCTATGCTGAGGATGATATTCCATTAAATGAACGCCCAGAAATAGACCGTTGGATATTATCAGAATTACACACCTTAATCAAAAAGGTGGATGAAGCTTATGCCGATTATGAGCCAACAAAGGCTGCCCGTGCCATTTCTGATTATGTACAGGAAAATTTAAGTAACTGGTACGTACGTTTGTGTAGAAGACGTTTTTGGAAAGGGGATTATCAAAAAGATAAGATTTCTGCTTATCAAACCTTGTATACTTGTTTGATTACGGTAGCAAAACTCTCAGCTCCAATAGCGCCATTCTTTATGGATCGTTTGTATAAAGATTTGACGAATACCACCTCAAAAGATAAGTTTGAAAGTGTGCATTTATCCCATTTCCCGGAATATGATGCATCGCTAATCGATGAGGCATTGGAAAGTAAAATGGCCAAAGCACAGACCATTTCTTCATTGGTACTTTCTATTCGTCAAAAGGAAAAAATAAAAGTCCGTCAACCTTTGCAAAAGATAATGATACCTGTTCTAGACGACAAACAGAAGCATGAAATCGAAGCGGTTGCAGATTTGATCATGTCAGAAGTCAACGTTAAGGAAATAGAACTCTTGGATGATGCATCAGGTATTTTAGTGAAACGGATTAAACCAAATTTCAAGGTTTTAGGCCCAAAATACGGCAAAGAAATGAAGCAAATTGCACAGAGTGTAGGTGCTTTAAGACAGGAAGACATCCAAAAAATTGAGCAAGAGGGCGAAATATCTTTAAAAATTGAAAATAAAATCATTAATTTACAGTTACAAGATGTAGAGATATCTTCTCAAGACATTGAAGGTTGGTTGGTAGCCAGTCAAGGATCACTTACCGTAGCCCTAGATGTAACTATCAATGACGATCTTAGAAAAGAAGGTATTGCACGGGAGCTTGTAAACAGAATTCAAAATATGAGGAAGGAATCTGGTTTTGAGGTAACCGATAAAATTGACATAAAAATCCTTAAAGATGGTCTGGTCGAAAATGCCGTTGAAAGTAATCTAGATTATATCAAGGCAGAAACGTTAACAGCAGAACTGAATTTTGAGGATGAATTAGAAAATGGCACGGCAATTGCCTTTGACGAGGTGAACACGAAATTGTTTATTGAAAAACACTAATAAAATGGCACAAGATTTAAACGTAAGATATTCCGATAAAGATTTGGCAGAATTCAAATCTTTGATTGAAGAAAAAATAGAGAAAGCAAAAAGTCACTTAAACTTATTGAGGAGCTCTTATATGAACGATGGTGATAATGGTACAGATGACACCTCACCCACCTTCAAGGCCTTTGAAGAAGGCTCGCAAACTATGAGTAAAGAAGCGAATACACAATTGGCGATTCGTCAAGAAAAGTTTATTCGTGATCTAAAAAATGCATTGTTGCGCATTGAGAACAAAACCTATGGTGTATGTCGCGTAACAGGTAAGCTGATCAATAAGGATCGACTAAAGTTGGTTCCTCATGCTACGCTGAGCATTGAGGCGAAAAACATGCAAAAATAAATTAAACGCCCTTATGGGCGTTTTTTTATTCTTAGTAATGGGAAGTAGAATATTTGTTCTGGTTTTGTTGATGTCCTTTGGATGGTTGAATGCCCAAAAAGTGGTCAAAAAATCTGTGCTCAACCCTGATACTTCATCTATTCTTATTGATGCTGACGACTGCTTTAAAGTTGAGATTACAACAACACTTTCAAAAGAGATTGTAGTAGAAGCACTCATTGATGGGGAATATAAAAACGAGTTATTGGTTAAAATAAAGGATAATGCCCCATCTATAATAATAAGCGCAGGTTTTCAACCAAGTTTTATAAAACCCAATGATAAGTTAAGCGCACATAAGGTGATTTCAATTTCACTAAAGGTGCAGATTCCTGAAAATATGAAAGTCCGTCTTTTTGGGACCAATACTAATGTCTATGCCAAAGGCAGTTATAAAGATTTAAAAGTAACCTTGGATGACGGCAGCTGCAATTTTCAAAGTATTAATGGTAAAGCTCATGCAGTAACCCGCAGTGGTGACATTTATGTGTATTCAAAAGGGGCGACCATTGAGACCAAAAATAGCTTTGGAAACACTGAAGCCGGGAATATACCCAAGGGAGACGATTATTTTAATTTGGTCACCACGACGGGCAATATCTACTTAAAGAAAACCGAATAATATACTTATTTTTGCCCATCTATAATTTATCGAATGAGTATTAAAAAGTCTTTACTGATTATTGTCTTGGTGTTGCTGGTTGATCAAGTCAGTAAAATCTATATAAAAACACATTTTGCACTTGGGGACTCTTATGAAGTTTTCGAATGGTTCAAGATTCACTTTATAGAGAATTCAGGTGCCGCTTGGGGAGCCAAATTGAATGACTTCTTACCTATATCTGAAGATACGGCCAAATTAATATTAACTGTATTCCGTTTATTTGCTGTTGCAGGCATCGGGTATTGGCTTTTTGATAGTATAAAGAAGCTAAGCTCAAAAACATTGGTTCTTGCAGTATCACTGATATTTGCTGGTGCTCTGGGGAACATTATAGATTCTGTCTTTTACGGAGTTTTATTCAATGACAGTATAGGTCAGGTTGCAACACTTTTTTCAGAGGAACCTTATGGCGGATTGTTTTTCGGTAAGGTCGTAGATATGCTTTATTTCCCGATGATAGATAGTACTTGGCCAGCGTGGGTGCCTTATTTTGGAGGAAGCAATTTTAGCTTTTTTGACCCTGTTTTTAATGTTGCCGACACGGCCATAAGTACCGGTGTTGGCATATTATTGGTTTTCAATAAAAAGGCTTTCGGCAACAAGAAAACAGAAGACGTTCTGCATGAAGAAAATCAGGACTTGGAAAATTCGTAGATTTTGTTTGGTGTTATGCAATAATCCAAGGGAATATCGTTTTCAAAGACATCTTCAATTTCTTCTTCTGCATCAAATAATGACAGCCCTATTTTAACAACATCTTTTTTACATTGCTTTAGAAAGCGGTCATAGAATCCCTTACCGTAACCAACCCTGTTGCCTTGTTTATCAAAAGCTAAAAGGGGTACAAAAACCACTTCAATTTTACTGGACTCCACTGAAATGCCATCAACGGGTTCAGGAACATTCCATTTGTTTGTTTTGAGTTTAGTATTATCAGTAAGTAAAAAGTGGATTAAATCATCACCTTCCATTTTTGGAAGGATCACATGTTTATCTCGCCCTTGAAGTATAGATAATAAGAATGAAGTGTCTATTTCTTTTTTGTCTGTTATAGGCAAAAATATGTGGTAATAATCAAAATCCCATATAGGAAGTTCCAATGAATTATTGGCTAATTGCAGACTATAATCAGTAATCTTTTGAAAGGAGAGTTCCTTCCTAAGTTTGGTATAAATCAATCGTAAATCTGATTTCAACATGCGGGGGTATTGAAAATTTACGACAAGATATGAAAAGTGGGAACTATTCTTTTGCGGCTATTGCAAAATATACTTTGAAAAACAACATTAATATTAAATAAGTGCCGAGGGTTATAATATAATTATCCATACGTAAAAAATATATTTTTTGATTTTGATTTTTTAAATGTAAATAAAAAATCTATAAAATGCACACTTTAATCGATGAAATGCACCTTTTTAATAAAAAATTAGCAATTTGTTAAATGAAAAAAGGAAGGGTTAATTTCTTAAAGTATTTAACTAGCACGAAAACAAGGAGTTAAAATAGAAAAGTACTATTGAAAGAATACTAGCAGTTGCTTAGCTAAATATAATGAAAACTGATTAAAGAACAAGTTATTATTGTAAATGGGTAGAAAAATTAACAAAAATCAACAATTCAATAATTAATTATCACAATAGAATAATTATTCCCAATCGTTTACTTTGATATGCTAACCTAGGAGGGAAGTTAAAAAACAGATAAGTGCATTTGTTTAATCAAAAACATAGTAATTTAACGGAGTACATTTAATAATAGAACACTAGACAACTTAATGCCTCAATTACCCTTAAAGATTCAAATAAGTACACTACCAAATAGTCCTGGGGTATATCAATTTTATGATGTTGATGATAAGATATTATATGTAGGTAAGGCAAAGAACTTAAAGAAAAGGGTTTCTTCTTATTTTAATAAGAACCATGAATATGGCAAAACGCGTATTCTGGTAAAAAAGATATGTAACATTAAGCATATCGTTGTGGCAACAGAATCTGATGCACTTTTGTTGGAAAACAATCTTATTAAAAAGTATAGGCCGCGATATAATGTTTTACTGAAAGATGACAAATCATATCCATGGATATGTATAAAAAATGAACGTTTTCCTAGAATATTCCCAACGCGTAAATTAATCAAGGATGGTTCTGAATATTATGGACCTTATACGAGCATGTATACGGTTAAGACCTTGTTGGAATTAATCAAAAATGTATATCCTTTGCGAACTTGTAATTATGATTTATCCAAGGAAAAGATTGAAGCTGGTAAATATAAGTTGTGTCTTGAATATCATTTGGGTAACTGTTTAGGCCCTTGTGAGGGTTTGCAAAGCAGTGCAGCTTACGACAAACAAGTTGATGAGATAAGGAATATACTCAAGGGAAGTTTTAAGTCTTCGTTACAGTCTTTTAAAGACCAAATGAAATTGCTGGCCAATGAATTGCATTTTGAAGAGGCTCAACAAATCAAGGATAAGATTAATGTTCTTGAAAACTATCAGTCTAAAACTACAATTGTCAACCCAAAAATCAACAATGTAGATGTATTCTCTATTATTGCGGATGATGTGTTTGCTTATGTAAACTTTTTGCAACTTTCACATGGTTCAATCATTAGGTCGCATACTATGGAAATCAAAAAGAAGTTAGATGAAAAAGATGAGGATTTATTACAGTTGGCCATTTTTGAAATAAGACAACGATTCAAATCAGAGTCAAAAGAAATTTACCTGCCCTTTAAGGTTGTTGTTGAACCACATTTAAAAGTCACCATTCCCAAGTTGGGCGATAAGCGAAAAATCCTAGACCTCTCGATGCGGAATGCGAAGTATTTTAGACAAGAACGGTTCAATCAAATCAAGATTATGGACCCAGAGCGCCATACAAACAGAATCATGGCACAAATGCAAAAAGACCTTCGATTATCGGAAGAACCCAGGTATATAGAGTGCTTTGATAACAGTAATATTCAAGGGAGCAATCCGGTAGCGGCATGCGTTGTATTCAAGAACGGAAAGCCTGCTAAAAAAGAATATCGTCATTATAACATAAAAACGGTTGAAGGACCCGATGATTATGCCTCAATGGAAGAAGTGGTTTACCGACGATATAAAAGATTGTTGAATGAAGAGCAACCTTTACCACAATTAATTGTCATAGATGGGGGGAAGGGACAATTATCATCGGCTTTAAAAAGTTTGGATGTTTTGGGATTAAGAGGAAAGATCGCCATTGTGGGTATTGCCAAAAGATTGGAGGAGATTTATTTTCCCGAAGATCCCATACCCTTATATTTGGATAAGAAATCAGAAAGTCTTAAAATTATTCAACAACTCAGGAATGAGGCCCACCGATTTGGCATTACGTTACATAGAAACAAAAGAAGCAAGGCCGCTATAAATTCGGTATTGGAAAGCATTGATGGGGTAGGTGAAAAGACTGCAAGTGAATTGTTGAAAAAATTCAAATCGGTCAAACGAATCAAAGAAGCTTCAGTCGAAAATCTGACTATTGTAGTTGGTGCTGCCAAAGCAAAAACTATATATGAAACATTTCATTAAAAATTACGACTTAATGACAATATGAAAATAAACATCTCCATACTTTTCCTACTTTTCTTTATTTTTCAGGTCAATGCACAGGATGCTGGCCAAGAAAATGACGTTAAGGTTGGTTTGGTGCTTAGTGGTGGTGGTGCGAAAGGTATGGCCCATATCGGAGCACTTAAGGTAATCGAGGAAGCTGGTATAAAAATAGATTATATTGGGGGTACGAGCATGGGTGCAATTGTTGGAGCGCTTTATGCCTCAGGGTACTCTGCAACCCAACTCGAAGCAATTTTCAGGAATATAAATTTCAGTAGATTAATCAGTGACAACCTACCACGAGGGGTTAAGACCTTCTATGAAAAAGAAAATTCTGAAAAATATGCCATAAACCTTCCTTTTGACAATTTCAAGGTTGCCATACCACGAGGCTTTTCGGGGGGTCAGAACATATATCATGAACTGGTGAAACATTTATACCATGTTAGGGATGTAAATGATTTTAACAAATTACCCATTCCTTTTGTGTGTATTGCCACTAACGTAGAGACAGGGAAACAGATAAAGCTTGATAGTGGTTATTTACCTGAGGCCATTATGGCCAGCGGTACGTTGCCTTCGTTGTTTGAGCCTTCTATATTAAATGGCAAAGTGCTCATAGATGGCGGGGTTGTAAATAATTATCCTATCGAGGAAGTTAAGAATATGGGAGCCAATTTCATTATCGGGGTCGATGTTCAACATGGCCTACGGGATAGGGATGCCCTTTTTTCTGCAGCGGAGATTTTATTGCAGATTAGTAATTTCAGGACAGCGGAAGGCATGATCGAGAAATCATTGCAAACAGATATTTATATTCAACCGGATATGGCAAAATATTCCGTGATGGATTTTGATTTGGATGATGAAATTATCAAGAATGGTGAAAAAGCTGCTTTGGATAAATTTGAGGACTTAAAAAAAATAGGACTGAAGCAAAATAAAACCATTACCCCAATTACCCCAATTACCCCTGTTGATAGCTTATTGATTACCAGATTGATTCTTTATGGGGATAACGATAATTATACACGGGGCTATGTTAAAGGTAAGCTTAGATTTAAGTTAGGCGATAAGACTACTTTTAAAAAACTGCAACAAGG
>RCMY010002348.1_pt1 | contig 17217 bp, 15 predicted proteins | sample 2041341 | NCBI WGS metagenome assembly RCMY01 (sample SAMN09708234, study PRJNA481090) | Marine sediment metagenome, whole genome shotgun sequencing project. | reverse complement strand
GATCGGGTTTATATGGTCGGACATCAAGATGGGAGCTTTCCTGAAATAGGATGGCATATCAAAGGCGAAATGGGTGGTATATGGAATCATCCCATCAAACTAATGGATGGTTTTGACGTAGAACTAGAAATAAAAAATAGTATTATTCCGCTCAAAAAATCAGATTCGTTTGTCAATTTTCCCTTTACCAATAAGCATGTTTATATATTAAAAGACCACAATCTTGTCGTAGAACGATGGCAATTTGTACCTGATCATAAAGAGGGAATCGTGATTCAATTTATTCTGAAAAACACAGGTCATATTGCGAAAAATTTGAAATTTCATTTTAAAGGGTCTTCCGATTTACGACCTACTTGGCTCGGTGAACAAACCAATATGATTGATGGTGATGATACCGCAGTATATAAAAAAAATGAAGATATTTGGTTGGTAAAAGATAGTCTAAATCCGTGGTATGTAATTTATGGTGCCAATCAAAATTCCATTGAAAATCAAGTAGAACAAAATAACTATTCCGGTAAGGGAGTTTCCAATGCATTAACCTATAAAATCGAACTTCAGCCTTCAGAAACCAAAACAATCAATTTTACCATTGCAGGTTCTTTTATTTCTGAGGAAAATGCATGGAAGTCTTACGAAAGTATTCAGAATAATTTTCAAAAAGATTTTGAAACAAAACAACACAGATACCAAAAATTGGCTAATCAAACCAAGCTCACGATTCCCGACAAAAAATTGCAGCAAACTTTCGAATGGTTAAAATACAATTGTGACTGGTTGGTAAGAACTGTTCCTGGAATCGGTACGGGAATTACTGCTGGAATTCCCGATTATCCATGGTGGTTTGGCGTCGATAGCGAATATGCTTTGAAGGGTTATATGGCTGTTGGTCAAACGGATGCGGTGTATAAAACCATTCATTTGTTAGACAGTGTTTCGAACGCCTTAAACGGAAACGGTCGAATTATTCATGAAATGTCAACGAACGGAGCTGTTTTTAATAAAGGAAATATCAATGAAACACCGCAGTTTGCCTCTCTGATTTGGGAAATTTATCAATGGAACGGCGATCGTAAATTTTTGAAAAAATATTTTCCAACCATAAAAAATGGATTGGAATGGCTGCTTTCTGAAAATGATACAAACAAAAATTTATTTCCCGATGGTTTTGGTATGATGGAAATTCATGGTTTAAATAGTGAAATGATTGATGTTGCCGCATACACGCAACGCGCTTTTGCAGATGCTTCAAAAATAGCAATGGACGTAGGCGAAGAAGATCTAGCGAATTCTTATCAAGAAATTGCAGCAAAATTGAAAGATAAAATTAACACCGAATTTTGGTCGGAAGAATTTGCCTCTTTTGCAGATTTTATTGGTACCGATGAGCAGGCTTTGAAACTGATTGATGATGCAATTATTCGTGCAGATACGTTGAACAAACCTTGGGCTGTAGCCGAATTGCAACAAACCAAAGAAAGCATTTTAAAAAATCCTTCCAAAAAGAGTAAACCTTTTGTTTTGCATCATAATTGGGTCGTTAATACGCCCATGGAAATGAAAATTGCATCTCCTGATAAAGCAATAAAAGCCCTTAAAACGGCTGAAAAATTTGTGAATCCGTTTGGTGTTTTCGTGACTGGTATTGATCGTGATGCATCGGCAGGTTCCGATGAAGGTTCTTTTAAAGGTAGCAAAGCTTTTTCATATACCGGAGCTGTTATGACGCTTCCTACCGGTGTTTTGGTGGTTTCTGAGAACAATTACGGTCGACCGGATAAGGCGCTCGAATATCTCAAAAAAATGACAAAATCCTTTAGTTATGCCTTGCCAGGAAGCATGTATGAAGTTTCGCCCGATTACGGAATGATTACGCAAGCGTGGAATATTTATAGTTTTGCGATACCAATTGTGCAACAATTTTTCGGAATTCAACCGCAAGCTGCACAAAAAAAAGTGCGAATTCAAATCCAAATGCCACAAGAATGGAACGAAGCCTCTCTAGAAAATGTCGCTGTAGCGGATAATGAAATCTCCATATTTTATAAAAAAATCGATGAAATTATTGAGCTTTCCGTAACGCAAGAAAATACAGAATGGGAGTTAGAATTAGTTTTTCCTAAAAGCGAAAAAACAAGCTATAAATTGCTTCAAGGGGAGTTGGAAGTAAAAGAAAATTCCGATCAAATTGTATATACTTCTAAAGATTCCAAAGTAATGGTTCAAATGAGCAATTAATAAATGGATGCATTTTTTTATGGAAAAATCAGATGAAATTCAACTAATCAGAACAACCTCTAAAAATCAAGATTTTATCGATTTGGTAAAATTACTTGATGACGAATTGGAAATTCGTGATGGCGATGACCATCCGTTTTATGATCAATACAATAAAATAGATCTCATAAAATATGTGGTAATACTATATCAAAACGGACTTCCACAAGGATGTGGTGCTCTCAAGCAATTTGAACCTAATGTAATGGAAGTCAAAAGAATGTTTACAACTAATGAAGGAAGAAATAAGGGATTTGCTTCTAAAATTATAAAAGAATTAGAAATATGGGCAAAAGAATTGGGGTATGAAAAATGTATTTTAGAAACCGGAATTATGCAATTTGAAGCCATTAATTTGTATAAAAAAAACGGTTATGAAATCATAAATAATTATGGACAATATACTGGCGTTGAAAAAAGTATCTGTTTTGAAAAGAAATTAAAAAAGTAAAAATAACAAGAAGTTTATTTCAATCAATTTCTTTTAAATGAAATATTTCTTTCTAAAATTTTAAAAAAATGAAAATAAAAATCCTATTCATTATCTTATTGACTGTTGGTACTTTAGTTCGAGCGCAAGAGATAAGCTACCAAACAAAAACAAACATTGCCTATTATGACAATTCTACAAATCAATCGGATTCTTATATAAAAGAGCGTTGCGTTTTAGATATTTATTATCCCAAAAATAAAAAAGATTTTTCTACTGTCATTTGGTTTCACGGTGGTGGATTAACCTCTGGAAATAAGGAGTTTCCACAACAATTATTAGAAAAGGGTATTGCAATAATTTCGGTAAACTACCGACTATATCCTAAAATAAAAGCACCAAAATATATTGAAGATGCTGCCGCGGCTGTGGCTTGGACATTTAAAAATATTGAAAATTTTGGAGGAAATCAGGATCTTATTTTTATTTCTGGTCATTCTGCTGGAGGTTATCTCGCCAGTATGATAGGATTGGATAAAAGATGGTTGCAAGCACATAACATAGACGCGAATAAAATTGCCGGACTCATCCCGTTTAGCGGTCATGCTATTACACATTTTACGGTGAGGGAAGAAAGAGGTATTCCTGGTGAACAACCTATTATTGATGATTTGGCACCATTATATCACGTTCGCGGAGATGCACCTCCGTTACTATTAATTACCGGAGATCGAGAGTTAGAACTTTTAGGTCGATACGAAGAAAATGCCTATTTAATGCGAATGATGAAGATAAACGGTCATCAACAAACAACACTTTATGAGTTAGATGGTTATGGGCACAATATGACAGAACCTGCTTTTCCTCTCTTGGTGCAAGAAGTTGAAAGAATAACTTCAGAAAAACTAGAAATAAATGAGTTGCAATTATAATAGATGAATTTTTAATCGATAAACCTTAAGGAACTCCTTGAATAGCTATTGCTATTTCATAAAAAATACTTAAATTCAGTCCGCTTATTATTTAAACTTTTTATGATGAAACATCGGTACTATTTGATTCTTTCTATATCCTTTCTTTTTATTATTTTTTCCGTGAAAGCGCAAACATCTGTAGCAAAAAAAGCAGTTCCCGTTTTTGAAAATGGAGAAGCACAAATTGTTCCTGAATTTAGTGATCCTGAAAAATGGATCCGTCATGATCTTTTCGTTGAAACGGAATTTGACACCGACGGCGACGGAAAATTAGACCGAATGCACGTTGCTGTTACGCGACCGTTTCAAACAGAAAAAGAAGGATTAAAATTACCAATAGTGTATGTTACGAGTCCGTATTTTGCCGGGGTGGCTTCTAACGTTCCGGGTCTGTTTTGGGATGTAAAACACGAATTGGGGCAAGCGGGGAAAGAACGCGTGCATCCTGAAGTTGTTCGCGTTGGCGAAAGACCAATTATTTCAAATCGCGATAGTAATACATGGATTCCGAGAGGTTATATCGTTGTGCATTCTTCATCTCCCGGAACCGGATTTTCTCAGGGTTCTCCAACGGTTGGAGGCGATAATGAATCGCTAGCTCCGAAAGCAGTTATCGATTGGTTATGTGGTCGCGCAAACGGATTTACTTCCCCATACGGAGATGAAAAAGTGGAGGCGAATTGGTCAACTGGTAAAGTTGGAATGACAGGCGCATCGTATAACGGAACTTTGCCTTTAGCAGCTGCAACAACTGGTGTTAAAGGTTTAGAAGCAATCATACCAATTGCGCCAAATACGTCGTATTACCATTATTATCGCTCGAACGGATTAGTTCGGTCTCCTGGTGGTTATTTAGGGGAAGATATTGATGTTTTATACGATTTTATTCACAGTGGTGACGAATCAAAAAGAGCGTATAGTAACAAAGTTATCCGCGACACCGAAATGAAAAATGGTATGGATAGAATTACTGGAGATTATAATGATTTTTGGGCTGGTCGTGATTATTTAAACGATATGAAACCAATGAAAGCGGCTCTTTTGATGTCGCACGGATTCAATGATTGGAACGTAATGCCAGAACATAGTTACCGTATTTATAAGGCTGCCAAAGAAAAAGGATTGCCAGTGCAAATTTTTTACCATCAAAATGGTCATGGTGGAGCACCGCCAATGCAGTTGATGAACAGATGGTTTACCCGATATTTGCATGGTGTTCAAAACGGTGTTGAAAATGACCCAAAAGCTTGGATTGTTCGTGAAAATGATGCTCGAGACCAACCAACAGCTTATAAAGATTATCCAAATCCAAATGCTACTTCGGTAACTTTTTATCCTACATCGAATGTTAAAGGTATCGCGGGTTTAAGTATCTCTAAAGTTAAATCGAAAACACAAAAAACTTTCGTTGATGATTATAATTTTTCAAGTGCTGATTTAGCGAAAGCCGAAAACTCGACGCACCGATTATTGTTTACCACATCCATTTTGACAAAAGACATTCATATTTCTGGTGTGCCAAAAATTACAGTAAAGCTTGCCAGCAATAAACCGGCTGCAAATCTTTCGGTGTATTTAGTTTCTTTGCCGTGGAATGATGATCCAAAAGCAAAAATTACGGATAATATAATTACGCGAGGTTGGGCTGATCTTCAAAATCATAAATCTCTTACAGAAAGTGAAGACTTAGTTGCCGGAAAATTCTATGAAATGACGTTTGATTTGATGCCGGATGATCAAATAATTCCGAAAGGGCAACAAATAGGATTGTTAGTGTTTTCAAGTGATAAAGAATTTACGCTCTTGCCGAAACCTGGAACAGAGCTGACGTTGGATTTAGACGCAACAAAAGTTGTGCTGCCAATAGTTGGCGGACAAGATGCATTTACGAATGCGATAAAATAAATCTCATGCAAAAAGAAGAACATTTTGTAAACCGGAGTCGTTGGTTGAGAGCTTCCATTTTAGGAGCAAACGATGGTATTTTATCTACGGCGAGTATTATCATTGGTGTTGCCGCGGCAAGTTCGACTCGAGAACCAATTGTTTTGGCAGGAGTTGCTGGTCTTGTTGCCGGAGCATTATCGATGGCTGCCGGAGAATATGTGTCGGTTAGTTCACAAGCAGATTTAGAAAATTCAGATCTCGAAAGAGAAGCGAAAGAATTAAAAGAAACTCCGGATTTGGAATTAGTAGAGCTTGCTAAAATATATCAAAGTAGAGGTCTAGATAAGAATTTATCGCTTCAAGTTGCCGAACAATTAACAGCTCATAATGCGCTGGAGGCTCATGCGCGTGATGAATTGGGAATTAACGATATGACGCATGCAAAGCCTTTAGAAGCCGCAATCGCTTCGGGAGCAGCATTTGTGTTTGGAGGTATTTTACCTGTAGTCGTTGCTTTTTTGCTTCCTGTTCATCAAATGATGTATTTGCAATATGTTTTTTCTATCGTTTTTTTAATTATTTTAGGAACTTTTGCCGCAAAAGCAGGAGGCTCAAGTGTTAAAAAAGCAATTATCCGTATCACATTCTGGGGTACTATCGCTATGGGAATTACTGCCTTCATAGGCTCATTATTTGGCGTAAATGGTATTTAATATAAATTTTATAAAATTAAAAATGAGAACGAATCAGTATTTATTTGTTGTTTTGGTTCTATTATTTGGTAGTGAAATGATATCCCAAAATAAGGTTTCTAATAACTTAAATCAAGAAATTAAAACCTCTGGAAACCCAATTTTTGAAGGTTGGTATGCCGATCCGGAAGGTGTAGTTTTTGATAATACGTATTGGGTTTTTCCTACTTTCTCGGCAGCTTATGAAGATCAACTTTTTTTAGATGCTTTTTCTTCTAAAGATTTGGTAACGTGGAAAAAACATTCGAAAATTATTGTCATATCCATTGTGAAATGGGCAAGGCAAGCTATTTGGGCACCATCCATTGTTGAGAAAAACGATACGTATTATTTATTTTTTTCGGCGAATGATGTTCAAAATGAACAGCGTCCTGGGTGGGATCCGAATAATAATATTAACCATTTTGGTGGTATTGGTGTCGCTGTTGCGGATTCGCCGGATGGTCCTTACAAAGATTATCTGGGTAAACCCTTAATCTCTGATTTTTACAACAAAGCACAGCCCATCGATCAATTTGTTTATCAAGATGTAGATGGTGTTTTTTACATGTTCTATGGCGGTTGGGGTCATTGTAATATTGGTGTTTTAAATAATGATTTTACCGGTTTTAAACCTTGGGAAGATGGTTCGTTATTTAAAGAAATTACCCCTGAAAATTATGTGGAAGGGCCTATGCTTTTTTTGCGAAATAATATCTATTATTTGATGTGGTCGGAAGGCGGATGGGGTAATGACACCTATAAAGTTGCCTACGCTATGGCGGATAAAGTTACTGGACCTTATAAAAAGATAGGTACTATTTTAGAATCGGATAAAAATATTGCAACTGGTGCCGGACATAATTCTGTTATGCAAACTCCAAATACCGATGATTGGTATATTGTTTATCATCGTCGTCCGATTCCGAATGAAGGTCGTGACCACCGAGTAACTTGTATCGATAGGTTATTTTTTAAGGAGGATGGTACCATTAAAAATGTAAAAATGACTTTTGAAGGTGTTGCTGAAAATGCGATACATCATCATTAGTGTCTGGTCGGAAATACAGTAAAATTAAAACTGTTTCTTTTTGCGATATTTGGTTTTATTTTTAATCGCCTGATGCTAAGGCATCACCTCATAAAAATAAAACTAAATCTCATCAAAAATAATTCATTTTATAAAATTCGTCTATTTCCGACCAAACACTAAATAAAAACCATAAAAAATGAAATTTTTTAAAATTAAAAAAACGTTTGTGTTTTTCGTTATGGCGAGTTCTCTTTTGTTTATTTCCGCAACCGACGGAAAACAGAAAGAATCCATTATTGCAAAAAATGCCAAATTGCAAAAGGAAGCAACTGGTTTTTCTTTTACGGAAGGCCCAGCGGTTGATAAAAATGGTCGTATTTTCTTTACGGATCAGCCCAATGATAAAATTTTTATTTGGGAAGAAAAAAAAGAAGTTTCCTCGTATTTAGAGGGAACAGGACGCTCGAATGGTTTATTTTTTAATACTGAAAATCAGTTGGTTGCGTGTGCAGACGAGTTTAATCAATTGGTGTATTTTGATAAAAATAAAGAAAAGAATGTTATTCAGGAAGGTTTTGAAGGAAAACATTTGAATGCTCCGAACGATTTATGGATTTCTCCTAATGAAGGGATTTATTTTTCCGATCCTTATTATCCTCGAACTTGGTGGTCAAAAAATCATCAAATGGAACAAGAAGTTCAAGGTGTTTTTTATGTGAGTCCGGATGGAAATATGATTCGGGTAATTGCTGATTTTGAACGACCAAATGGATTAATCGGAACTCCCGACGGAAAAACACTATATGTCGCAGATATTAAAGCAGAAAAAATTTGGAAGTACAATATTGAAACGGATGGTACATTAACGAATAAAACTTTTTTTGCACCGCACGGAAGTGATGGAATGACGATTGACCATCAAGGAAACGTCTATTTGACCTCTGAAAAGGTTTGGGTTTATAATCCGGATGGAGAATTAATCGAAGAAATTGAAGTTCCTGAAAAACCATCGAATGTTTGTTTCGGAGGTAAAAAAAGAAACACACTTTTTATAACCGCAAGAACATCTATTTATACCATTAAAATGAAAGTAAAAGGAGTCAATTAATTAGAAAAATCAATAAAAATAACATAAAATGCAAGAAATACAACCTTTTAAAATTATCGAAATTTCAGTTCGAACCACCAATGAAAACGGAAATGGAGCAGAGGATATTGGTGCGCTATGGGGCAAGTTCATTAGTGAGAATATCGCTGGTAAAATTTCGAATAAAGAAAGTGAAGAAATCTATGCCGTTTATACCGATTACGAATCTGATTACACAGGAAAATATACGACTGTTATTGGTCAAAAAGTGTCGACGTTAAAAACAATTCCGGAAGGATGTGTAGGTAGAGAATTTCAAGGTGGCTCATATAAAAAATTTATGGCGAAAGGAGCAATGCCGCAGGCAATTGTTGAAAGTTGGAAAGATATTTGGGCGAAAGATAAAGTTTTAAATAGAAGATATACGGCTGATTTTGAGGTGTACGGCCAGAAATCTCAAAATGGAGATGCTTCTGAAGTGGAAATTTATATTGCTGTAAAATAGAGACTTATGACGGGAAAAAAGGAATTGAAGAGTTAAATATTTATGCAAACTACCTATCCGAAAATTGTGCTACTTCCTAAAAAAATATTATTAGGGAAATGCCTAAAAATGTCTTATTCTCAAAATAAAACTGTTCCATTATGGCAAAGTTTTATGCCCTTGAAAAAGCACATAAAAAATACTGTTGGTAATGACTTGTATTCGATTCAAGTTTATGAAGAAGTTTTTGATTTTAATTCTTTTCAACCAGAAAAGGAATTTACGAAATGGGCTGCAATAGAAATTTCTGAGTCTAAAAAAAACGATTTGGATTTGCAAAATTTTGAATTGGAAGGAGGCTTGTATGCCGTATTTTTACACAAAGGTTCCTCAAGTGATTTTCAAAAGACATTTGAGAGCATTTTTAAAGATTGGCTTCCCAACTCAGATTACGTGTTGGATGCTCGTCCGCATTTTGAACTTTTAGGAGTTAATTATAAAAATAACCATCCAGATTCAGAAGAAGAGATTTGGATTCCTGTAAAATTGAAAATCCAATCGTGATCCACACCAAAAAATAGATCTCATTTATGGCAATAATGAAGAAATTCGCTTCTAAAAATTCCAACAAAAAGAAAAATAATATTGCGATTTACATATCGAACTTTTGTGATAAAAATTTTATTCTGGAGGAAATTGCCGCAAATAATTTTCTTCATAAATATATAGATTTAAGCGAATTAAAAGTTGCTTTTTATACGGCAGCCAGCATTGATGCTTTTGTTTCAGAGGAATTGTTACACGACCGTTTTGTGATGCAAACAGAAAAGAATACTGGTCTGGCAACCATGTCGAGCGGTGAACGGAGAAAGCAATTATGGAAACATATTAAAAATCAAAAATCCGATTATATCGTTCTTGATGATGTGTATGGCACGATTGATAAAGCAGCACAAAAAAGCATGGAGAATGATTTAATTCATCTCGCGAAAACAACGTTAATCATTCAATTGTTTACCAGAAAAACAGATCTTTTGTCATTTATGGATGTGGTTTTAACGGTAGATGAAAATAATAGAATCACAGATAAAAGGAGTCCAATTCAATTTGGCAAGTTTCCCAAAAATAGTGCTACACATTTTTCTTTGCCAAAGCAAGTGTCAAAAGAGCCGATTTCTAGACATCCATTGGTGGAGTTTAATTCCGTTCAGGTGAAGTATGGTGAAAGAGAAGTTCTGAAAGATGTAAACTGGACGATCAATTCTGGGGAATTTTGGCAACTTACCGGACCAAATGGTTCGGGTAAAAGCAGTTTAATTTCTTTTATTACCGGAGATAATCCGAGAGCTTATGGTCAAGATATCAAACTATTCGGAAAACAGAAGGGGACTGGAGAATCAATTTGGGATATCAAGCAAAAAATAGGATATTTTACACCGACCATGTTACAACAATTTACAAGAAATGACACGGTAGAAAATATGATAATTTCTGGTTTTATGGATTCTGTTGGTTTGTATAAAACTCCGAACAAAAGCCAAATAAATACTGCAAAAAGATGGATGGAAATATTGGAAATTTCCGATAAGAAAACAAAATTCAAAACTATTTCTCCCGGAATGCAACGTATGGTTTTGGTTGCTCGAGCAATGGTAAAGCATCCAATACTTTTAATTCTTGACGAACCAACAATAGAACTTGATGAAGAAAATAGTGCACTTTTTATAAGCTTGATTAACTCCATCCAAAAGGAAAATAATACTGCAATTATTTATGTTTCTCATCGCGATGAGCAGAATTTGTTTCCCGAAAAGGTTTTCTCACTGGTCTTAAAAGGGAGTGTATATATAGGAAAAGTGCTATAAACATTGGTTTTTAAGGTGAAGGTGTAATCGCAGTTTTTTTTAAATCAAAGTATTTACTTTTCTCATCTTTTTTTGGCTTACTTTCGAGCCACATAAATGTCGATTCTAATAAAAGTGAGATCGGTTGAAAAGTTATTCGATCGCCTCGATAGAGAAATTACTACATTCAATGCCCAAAGCACTTTACATTGTAAAGCGGGCTGCGGAAAATGTTGTACCAAACCGGATATAGATGCATCTCCATTAGAATTTTTGCCTTGGGCTTTTCAATTATTTTTACAGGGTAGAGCGGAAATTGTCTTAGATGATTTAAAACAAAAACCGGGTTCTATTTGCCATATTTATCAACCTCTTTCCTTATTGGATGATGTCAGCGGAAATTGCAGTGATTATCGCTATCGCGGATTAATTTGCCGACTTTTCGGATTTGGAGCAAGTAAAGATAAATTTGGACAATTACGCTTAGCGACTTGTAAAATCATCAAAGAAGAGCAGAAAGAAAACTTTGAAAAAGCAGTAGAATCTATTAAAAATGGCGTTTATGTTCCGATTTTTACGGATTATTACATGAACCTTTCTCAAATTGATTTTCGGTTAGGAAATACCATTGTACCGATTAATCAAGCACTAAAAAAGGCGATTGAAGAGGTTTTACGCTATTATGCGTATCGACCTTTTCCGAGAAACTACAAAAAAATTGCCTGACGTTTTACGAATCAATATATTGGCTTATGCTGTAATAGTTTATATTTGTTTTGTTCAAATAAATAGACAGCCATTCCATGAAATTTTTAAACCTTATTTTCTTATTTGTCACAACCTTGTGTTTTTCCCAAAAAGAATATTCTTTTGATCATTTAGTTCATTATAAATATAATAGGTTTGTAGATTCCGCTACGACGAAAACATCCGATATTTATTATTTGACAAATTCAAATCAAAACGAATATTTTGCCGTAATGTCAGAGGCCGATAGTTTGAATTTTCATGTTTATTTAAAAGATGAAACCGGAATAGAATCAAGAGTCCGTTTGCCTAAAACTGATTTTTATACCTCTGAAAATAAAAACATTGAAATTGCATGCGCATCTGTTTTTAAATATGAACTGAGCGATTGGAAATATCTAACCAACGTTTATGCCTATTCTGCAAAAAAAGACACCATAATTCAAGGTAAAACTTATCAAACTTATACCTTGGCTTGTAAAAATACTCTAAGAAATAAGAATAGAAATATCGGCTCTTTTCAATATATTATGGACGAATCATCCGAATTTCATCTGCCTATTTTAACGTCTTCCGTTGCTTTAGAAGAGTGGAAATTAGATAAAAAATTACCCAACACCATTTATAAAGAAAAGATATATACGAATAATTTAGGGCAGACAGAATTTAAAGAAGATCTAGTTGATTTTAGAAAAGTTTCTATTAAAATTAGAATTCCTGAAGAATGCGATCTCACAAAAAGAATGATACAAACCAAAGGTATTGATGCTTCGGAAGAGTAAAAAAAATGGTAAAATTTCATAATAGATATCTTCGAAATATATCAAAAAATATACTGATCTCCTTTCTTTGTAGACTTCCCCAACTTTGAAATTATAATTATAAATGTTGCAGACTAACACAACCAAATTTAGACTTCATGAAATTGATGCTATTCGCGGATTTGCCATAGTTTCTATAATGCTTTTACACAATTTAGAACATTTGATGTTATTTTTTTACCACCAAATTTTCCCGAATGGTTGGTGAAATTAGATAAAATAGTTTGGGATACTACTTTTTTTCTCTTTGCAGGAAAATCTTACGCTATGTTCGCCCTACTTTTCGGTTTAACCTTTTTTATTCAATCTGATAATCAAGAAAAAAAAGGAAAAGATTTTAGAGCTCGGTTTGCTTGGCGCTTGGTGCTTTTGTTTGGTTTCGGAATGCTAAATTCAGCTTTCTATCAAGGCGATATTCTATCTATTTATGCAGTTTTAGGCTTCTTTTTGATACCAGTTGCGAAACTCAGTGATACGGTGGTTTTTAGTATTGCCATACTTTTATTTTTACAACCGGGTGAAGTCATGACTTTATATTATGCAATTCAAAATCCGGAGTTGAAAATGTCTGATCCTGAATCTTGGTATTATTTTGGGAAAATGGATGAATATATTAAAGACAACTCTTTTATACATACCGTTATTGGAAATTTGACCAACGGGAAAATAGCAGTGTTAAGATGGAGCTAGGAAAACGGACGCTTTTTTCATATTCTTTCTTTATTTTTATTTGGAATGCTTGCCGGAAGAAAAAAAATATTCATTTGGTCAGAACAGTCCAAATTATTTTGGAGAAAAGCCTTAATCATTGCGTCTATACTTTTCATTCCTTTGTTTTTTATTCAAAAAAATATCGAAAATTGGGTTCAAAGTGAAGCGATAAAAAGATCGTTGCTTGCTATAGAAACTTCATGGACAAATATTGCATTCATGGTAATTTTGATTGCTGGTTTTATGTTATTATTTCAGCATAAAAAATGGCATAAATTTTTGAATCTTTTTTCACCGATTGGTCGCATGAGTTTGTCAAATTATATCATTCAATCGATAATTGGCGCTACAATTTATTATGGTTTTGGTTTCGGATTGTACCAATATACGGGCGCAACCTTTAGTTTTCTTATTGGAATTGTTTTAGCCATTTTACTCGGTATTTTCTGCACTTGGTGGATGAAAAATCACAAACATGGTCCGTTCGAGAAAATCTGGCATAATGCTACATGGATTGGTTCTGAAAAAAAATAAGAAAATCCATAAATAATTCCTGACAAGCACTATTTTTTGTATGAAAGATTCTATGTAAAAATGACGCAATTGTATCTATTTTTTATCACTTTTTATGCTAACTTTATGGGGTATTTGTAATTTCAAAAAATAAGAAATCCAACCTAAGTTAAAATAGAAAGTATGTTTTTTAAAAGAAGTTTTTTTAAGGTAATTGTTGTTGTATTCGGTTTATTAATTGTTACAAGCTGTGAACAAAAAGAAGAATGGACCTCCATTTTTGATGGTAAATCTTTAGAGGGCTGGCAGGCTTCCGAAGATGATTCCTCCTGGGTAATTCAAGATTCGGCTATTGTCACAAATGGCGAAAGATCACATCTTTTTTATAATGGTAAAGTTAATAACCATGAGTTTAAAAACTTTGAACTCATCGCCGATGTAAAAACAGAAGACAACTCGAATTCAGGTATTTATATTCACACCAATTTTCAAGAATCCGGTTGGCCAGAAAAAGGCTATGAATGTCAGGTATTTAACGGTGCTAAAATTCAAGATACGACCAATTATATTGAAAGGCGCATGACCGGTAGTTTATATGCTATTCGTGATGTGACGAAATCTCCTGTTAAGAATAATGAATGGTTTCAATATCGAATTGTTGTGCAGGGAAAAACAATTCAAACCTATATCAATGGCGATCTGATTGCAGATTATACGGAGCCGGAAATAGTTTTACGTGCAGACGATAAAAAAGGAAGAGTTCTTTCTTCCGGAACTTTCGCTTTGCAATGTCATGACCCTAAAAGCAAAGTGTATTATAAAAACATAAAAGTAAAAGTGTTACCCGATGACGCGCCATCTCTTGGTGAACCTTTGAACGATCCCGATTTTGAAGCAAAACTGCTTCAGATTTCGAATAAAAGTATTCCTTTAGCAGATTTGCATGGGCATTTAAAAGAAGGCCTAACTATGGATGAAGTTCTTGCAAATGGACGAAAATATGGTATTACTTACGGAATTGCGTACAATTGCGGTATCGGTATGGGTTTTGAAACGAACGATTCTTTGCAAAATTTTATCAGTAATTATAAGAGACCACCACAAACCTATATTGCGATGCAAGCCGAAGGTCGCGAATGGTTAGATATTTTTTCTAAAGAAACTATTGCACAATTTGATTACGTTTTCACGGATGCCATGACATGGACCAACGACAACGGAAAACGAATGCGACTTTGGTTAAAAGAAGAAACTGAAGTTGGTGATCCTCAAAATTTCATGGATCAATTGGTAAATCGAATTGAAACTGTTGTAAGAAATGAACCAATTGATATTTATGTAAATGCAACCTATTTGCCAGATGAAATTCAAGCGCAATACGATGAATTATGGACGAATGAACGTATGGATAAAGTGATAAGCGCTTTGGCAGAAAGTAAGGTCGCCATGGAAATCAGTGCGCGATATAAAATACCGAGTGCAGCTTTTATAAAACGAGCCAAAGATGCCGGCGTAAAATTTACATTTGGAACCAACAATACCAATCCGAATGATTTAGGCAAATTGGAATATTGTGTTGATATGGTAGAGCAATGTGATTTAACACGTGATGATTTGTGGTTACCAAAATAATCGAAAAGAATTCCTCGAGGTTGTGCCTCGGGGTTTCTTTTTTAATTGTCATTCCCGTGCAAACGGGAATCTAAATAACAGAATTTCAGTTTCAAGAAATTCTTTATTAGGGCTTTCTCAGAATAAATCCAAAATTCAGTATCTTTAAGCTATGAATGCACATTACAACATTATTATAGCTGGAGCTGGCGGTATTGCTGAAGCAGCCGGACTTCTTCTCGCAGAATGGAGTCAAGTAAGTCCGACTATTTATATCGGAAACCGCACATTTTCTAAAGCCCAAAAGGTGGCAAGATGGATTGAAGAGGGAACAACAAAACGAGTTGAAATACATCCGTTTTTGTTGCAAGAGCAAGGAATTAGTGCCGAAATGAAAACCATTTTTGAAAAAGGTGATGTTCTTTTGGATTGCCTTCCGGGAAGTTTGGCGCCTAAGATGGCACAATTTGCCAAAGATTTTAAGTTGCATTATGCCAATCTCACAGAATACGTTGCCGAAACGAATGCTATTGTAAAATTAGCAAAAGATGCCACCACAGGTTTTATATTACAAACGGGTCTTGCGCCGGGTTATATTAATGTTTTAGCAAACCATTTATTTCAAAATTTCTGTAATGATTTCCAAGTTAATAAAGTGGATTCCTTAGAAATGAAGGTTGGTGCTCTAACCGATCATGCTGTTGCTCCGCATTTTTATGGTTTCACTTGGAGTTCGGTAGGGGTTGCGACTGAATATATTAAAGATGCTGTTGTTGTTAGAAATCATAAAAAAATAAACTTACCAGCTTTATCCGAAAGAAAAAGTATCATTATTGACGGAATTTCTTATGAAGAAGATTTAACAAGTGGCGGAGCAGCTGATTTACCCGACGCTTTAGCAACCAAAGTTTGTTCTTTAGATTATAAAACATTACGACATTCAGGGCATTATGCTTGGGTTATGCAACAAATAGCAAATTTTGTTCCTTCCACAGATTTAATTCAAGATTTACAGCAAAAAATGGAAGAAGAGATTCCGCATATCGAAAATGATCAAATCATTTTATACGCTGCTGTTATGGGTAAAGATAAAGACGGTGTTTTACGCAGACGAGAAATTGCAAAAAAGATAAAACCCCTAAAAGTTGGTAAACATTTCTTGAGAGCGATTCAAACAACAACGGCAGTTCCATTGCTTCAAGCAGCTCAGTTTCTTTTAGAGAATTCCCCTAAAGGAGTTATTTTACAAAGTCAATTGGATACAAGCCAATTTTTAAGCGGAAGTTTTGTTCAGAAAATTTATGGTAATTTTTGAGCGCAATAATCAATTTAGTTTTTTAAATTGAAATCAGTGATTTTTAAATAATAAACGGATAGAAAACCTTCTTCAAAATTTTTAAATAATTATCTTTGTTAAAATTGATTTTTTGCTTTCATTATTGCAATCATCATCCATTTTAAATGAAATAAGCAACCATTTTTTTATAAAAATGGTTGAGATATATTGATATTCAAAAAAACTATGAACAGAAGAACGGCTCTAAAAAATTTAGGTATTTTAACTGGAGGTATTGTTTTATTACCATCTTGTAATTTTTCACAAGAAAAAGTTGCTTTTGCCATAAACGCATTCCAAGTTACCGAAGAACAAGTAAAATTAGTCCAAAATATGGTCGACACCTTACTTCCGAAAACGGAAATACCAGGCGCTTTAGAATTAAAGGTAGATGAATTTGTTTGGGTTATGATGAAAGATTGTATTCCGGAAAATAGTCAAGAGCAATTTTTATTGGGGTTGCAAAAATTCGAAGAAAATAGTAGAAAAGAGATGAGTAGTTCTTTTAATACTTCCGATGCATCGGAAAGAGAAGCATACCTGCGAAAAGCTTTTGACAAATCTCTCACAGAAAATAAAGAAGAACAGCTTTTTTTAAATTTCACAAAAAATATTACCATTTTAGGCTATATGCAGTCCGAATATATCATGACTAAAGAAATGCCTTATACCTTGATTCCCGGTAATTACGGACTTTGTGAAACAATTGATAACAGTAAAAAAATAAA
>RCMY010003386.1_pt1 | contig 17222 bp, 22 predicted proteins | sample 2041341 | NCBI WGS metagenome assembly RCMY01 (sample SAMN09708234, study PRJNA481090) | Marine sediment metagenome, whole genome shotgun sequencing project. | reverse complement strand
CTGACGTTGGTGATCACGTACGGGCCGCCGGGCGGATACGCGACCGAGGTCTGGTCGTTGCGGTCGCGGTGGTCGACGCCGTCAAGTGTGTAGCTCAGCGCTCCAGAGGGGCACATGGCGATCACGACGGCAATCTCCTCCGGTGTGGCGCCGTCGGGGTCGACGAACGGTTCGGTCCTGAGTCGGAAGACCGAGGCGAGATTGTCGGTGCAGCGGCCGGCGTGTGCGCACAGTCCTCGGTTGTCGTGAATGTTGAGACGTCCATCGCTGCTGGTGTAGGAGTCGATTTGATCGGGCACGCGATCGGGGTCCTTCGCACCACTGAAGCTGTTCCGAGTATGGGTGCCGTCACAGAACGGCTTGTTCGCTGAACCACCACATCGGCAAAGCATGGCCCTGCCATCGATGGGCAGGGCGTGGCCATCGCTCCACCGTGTGATCTCGCTGACACCTTCGAGGCGGTACGGGCCATTCTCGGTCGGCGAGATCGTCGGTTTGCTTGTCGTCATCTGAGTTACCTCTATGGGTGGATTTGCGTGGTCATTTTCGTCTCTTTGATAGTTGTCGGGGCTCACAGCCCTGGGGGACGATCTGGATTTCGAGATCGATGTCGACCTTGTTGGAGATCAACATGCCGTCGAGTCCGAGCGGGGCGTTGAAGTCAATGCCGAAGTCGCTGCGGTTGATGGTGGTCGTGCCGTTGATGGTCAGGTTGCCGGCCAGGTGGCCCGGGCTGACGGCAGTGGAGACGAAGATCATTTTGGGCGCGGCCGCGGACCTTGGACAGGCCGAGGTGGCGGACGGTGAAGCCGACCTCGCTGTGCGCGGGCTCCACGGCCCAGGTGCCAGAGGCGATGGTGGGGGTGGTGACGGTGGACATGTGGGGACTCCTGTTTCAAGGTCAAATGATTATAGTTCAATAGTTAATCAAAGATCGGAACTGATTCAAACATGAATTGTTCTCAGAGTGGCCATGCACTCGATTTCATGGTTGCACGGCCCCCGGATGCCACGCGATGGCTCGATGAATTGGTCGAGGTCGCCGCCGAACTCAACGCCGGCGCCAACTGAGCAACCCGTGGGCTGTTGGCAGAGCCGATGCCAGGGTGTGGGTACCCGATCAGTTGTCGTCGTTGTCGATCTCAGCAGTCAGAAGTCGCTGCAGAATCGCGTCGAGTTCGGTTGCTTGAGCGGTTGTGAGCATCGAACTGAAGTAGACATCGATGTCTCGGGTGTGAACCACAGCCATGCGTCGTCGAAGCTTCTTGCCTTCGGCGGTGAGTCTGGCGAGCACCACACGGCCATCGGATTCGCCATGACTCCGCTCGATGAGTCCATCGGTCGCAAGGCGTCCGACGATTCGGTTGCACGAGCTGTTCGCCACGAGCAATCTTTCGGCGAGCTCGCCCATGCGCATCGGACCATCGTGGGTGCTCAATTGATGCAGCACGTCATATTCATCGAGCGATCGACCGAACGTGGCTCGGAGGTGCTGGTCCATGGCCACCGTGGTCGCTCGGTGGTAGTGGAGCAACTGGCGCCATGTGTTAATCACGTTCGAATCGGCCATAACTACAGGCTAGATGTATTTCCGTTTGGAAATAAATCCACGTTGGATATTGTTGTACTGGTCATGACCACACCAACGATCGACATCCGCAGGTCATCTGACCGATTCCATACACGCGCCGGCTGGCTCGACTCCAAGCACTCGTTCAGCTTCGGCGGCCACTACTCACCGGCCAACACCAACCACGGCCAGCTGCTGGTCCTCAACGATGACCGTGTCGTCGGCGGCGCAGGGTTCGACACCCACCCGCATCGCGACATGGAAATCATCACGTGGGTCCTCGACGGCGAGCTCGAACACAAAGACTCCGAAGGAAACCGAGGTTTGATCTACCCGGGTCTGGCCCAGCGAATGAGCGCAGGCCGCGGGATCTGGCACTCAGAGAAGAACTGGAGCAACACAGACGAAGTCCACTTCATCCAGATGTGGGTGCTGCCCGACACCCAATCGATCGACCCCAGCTATCAACAGCTCGACATCAATGATCAACTCGCCGCCGGCGGCATGGTGCCGATCGCGTCCGGCCAAGGTCACGACGCAGCAATCTCGATTCACCAGAGCGACGCCGTGCTGTGGGGCGGCCGCCTCGGGGCTGATGAGCATGTAACCGTGCCAGGCGCAGAATTCGGCCACGTGTTCGTCGCCAGAGGTTGCGCAGACCTGGAGTCACAGGGAACACTTGCCACCGGCGATGCCGCCCGTCTCTCAGGCGCTGATGGCATTGCGATGACCGCCGGCGACGAGGGTGCCGAACTGTTGATCTGGACCACAGGAGCAATGCCGTGACCAACCAAACCGAAGGAAACAAGATGCCCGAACCAGCACACCCAGACCGATCCGCTGAATGGGACAAGCTCCGCGACACCTATCTCATAGATCGTGACGCACGGCCGGTGTCGGCTGCCCGCGGCGTGCACCACATCGCCTTGGTTTCCAGCGACGTCGATCGGACGATCCGCTTCTACCAAGAGGTCCTGGAGTTCCCGCTAACCGAACTATTCGAGAACCGGGACTACCCAGGCTCGACACACTTCTTCTTCGACATCGGTCACGAGAACGCTCTGGCGTTCTTCGATTTCCCTGGGCTCGAGGTCGGCGACTACGCCGAGGTATTGGGTGGACTTCATCATCTGGCCATCTCGGTCGCCCCCGACAAATGGGAACGGCTCAAAGCCAAACTGGACGATCTCGACATCGAGTACGCCCATATCCACGGCTCGTCGATCTACTTCCGGGGCCCGGACGGCGAGCGATTGGAACTCATCTCCGATCCACTGGGCGAGATGTACGGATCGCCGGTGATGTGACCGTGCCAGCTCATCGCAGTCTGCTCGACTTCACCCACGACCAACTGCCTGGGCGGATCGTCTTCGGCGCCGGGCGACGACACGACATCCCGGCCGAACTCGCAAGACTCGGATCGACCCGTGTCGTGGTGATCGGCGGATCCCATGACGAAGCAACCATCGACGAGCTACAGCAGCACCTCGACATTCCAACCGAGTCCATCCTCGGCGTTCGACCCCACGTCCCTTCTGACACCGTCCAAACGGCCCTCGAGGTGGTTGACCGTTTCGGTCCGGATGCCGTTGTTACCGTCGGTGGCGGCTCGGCGATCGGGCTCGGGAAGATGATTGCGCTCGAACGAGACGTCGACCTGGTGGCAGTTCCGACAACGTACGCCGGCTCGGAGATGACCCCGATCTGGGGAACGACCTCGGACGGCATCAAACGAACAGGCCGATCCCAGCGAGTGCTGCCATCCACGGTCATCTACGACCCGGAACTCACCCTCAGCCTCCCAAGATCCGTCACGATCAACAGCGCGTTCAATGCTCTCGCTCACTGCGTCGAAGCGCTCTGGCTGCCAGCCACTTCGCCGATCACCCTCGAAACGTCGATCAGCGCCATCGGCACCATCATCGAGGCCACGGAAGCCACTGCCGTTCAACCCGGCAGCATCGAGGCCCGTTCGCAGCTGCTCTACGGAGCCCACCGGGCAGGCTCGGTGCTCGCAGCAGCGGGCACCGGATTACTCCATCAGACAGCGCACGTTCTCGGTGGGCTTTTCGACCTCGAGCACGGCGCCATGTACGCAGTCCTCACCCCGCACATGGTCAGCCACCATCTCTTGAAAATACCCGAGTCCCGCCCGCACCTGGTCGAAGCGCTCGGGCCAGAACCGGCCCGGGAACTCCATGATCTCGCCCGTCGGCTCGACGCCCCATCGTCGCTTGCCGAGATCGGCTTGCCGCCAGACCAGTCAGACATGGCCATTGAGGCTGTCGCCGATCGGACCAGCGTAAGCCCCGCGATGATCGCGGGACTCCTCAGTTCAGCAATGCAACCAACCAGGCAAGGGGAAACTCCATGACCAATGAACCAGCACGACACCACGGAGTCCCCGAGTGGCGACGGAACCGAATCAAGGAGTCGAGATGACCTCCGCCATCGAACTCCGCATCGATCCCCGTGACCGGCCCGTGGGTGGTGGGCATGTCCGACGATTGTTGCCTCACCGCACCCGACGCATGGTCGGCCCGTTCATCTACGCCGACATCATCGGCCCGGAAACCCTTGGGCCTGGATCGGGGATCAACGTCGACGCCCATCCTCACATCGGTCTATCGACCGTTACGTACTTGTTCGACGGGCGCATGGTGCATCGTGACTCGACCGGTGCGGCCCAGACCATCGAACCTGGGGCCGTCAACTGGATGACTGCTGGGTCCGGTGTCAGTCATACCGAACGCTCGCACCCGGATGACGTCAACACCACTCGAGGGTTGTACGGCCTCCAAACGTGGGTTGCACTTCCAGCCGAGGTCGAAGACATCACGCCATCGTTCCAGCACGCAGCAGCCGCCGAGATCCCGACTGACATGATTGGGCAATCGTCGGTTCGGATCGCCGCCGGATCGGGTTGGGGACTCGATTCGCCTGCCACAGGCTTGTCGCCACTGATCCTCGCCGAGATAAGACTCGATGCAGGGTCACCGGTGCCGATAGCCTCAGATCTCCCCGAACTCGCGGTCATCGCCCTCGACGGTGATGTGCGCATCAACGGTCAGGTGGTTACGTCTGGGCAGCTTGCAGTGCTGGCGCTCGGAGCAGCGGCGAAACTCAGCGGATCGGGCACGGCAGTCGTGCTCGGCGGCGAACCGGTCGGGAATCGAACCATTTGGTGGAACTTCGTTCACAGCGACCCCGACCGGATCGAGCAGGCCAAGGCTGACTGGGCATCGCAACAGTTTCCCACCGTGCCAGCTGATCATGATCCTTTCGTCCCGCTTCCGGGCGCCAATTAGCTCACCGAGTTGGCGCCCTTCTCATCCTCGAGAGCAGTCGTCGGAGGAATCCTGGCCGGGGAGGCGTCCAGTCGATTGGTGGCTTCTCGCTCCGCGGAAGTTGCCTCAATGCGGCTTCGATGACGCGCAGAGCCCGTTGGTAGACGAAGTCGTTGGACGATCGAAGTGCCATTCGCTGGACGTGGACGGTATGTGCTGACGCCATGAGTTTGCGGTTGTGGTTGGCCTGTCTGAGAAGCTCGGCGGTGGCAAGAGATATGTCGATCTCTTGGATGGCTAGATCGAGCGCGGTATCGCTCAGGACCTCAGCTGGGGTCTTTGGACGGCGGAATGAGTCCACCACTGCAGAAGTTGCGCGAGCGTTAATCATCAACATACGAATCGGTTCCGATCTGAGCAGTGGCGCTTGTGCATGTGAATAATGGAGTCCGATGTCCATACGCAGGGACGACAAGCGCAATCGGCCATGCGATCGAGCCTGGTGTCGGTCTGAACCCCGCACCGACTCCGGTCAATGAACACGGTCTGGAAGGGCGAGGAGCACCGCGATATCGTCGTTCGTCGCGGCGACACCGTATGCGACGGAGTAGAACCCCCGATGATTGCCGTCGCCGACGAGCGCGTAGAGGATTGCCTGATCGCCTGGGTCGCTTGCTCCCTCGAAGCGAACGACCTCGTCGACGACGACGGCCGATGGCTCGAAGGGAGCACCGCACTGGTCGCAAACCAGCTGTCCACCCTCAGCGTAGAAGTGAGCCGTGTAGCCTGCTCCGGTCAGTCGGGTAATCGCGTTACTGAGTGTCTCCATTGCTGCCATCGAGTTTCTCCTTCGAGCGATAGGTGCGGACCTGGTTCCAGATCGAGCGCTCATGGATGCTTTCCAGGGGTCATTCGCATCGACGCGCATGTCACGATCGCTGTTTTCAAGGCGATCCCCGTTGGCGGTGTCACCGGAGTATCAGGCCGACTCGGCCGAGATGGGCCAAGGCGTCAGTTGCCACGAACTCGACGGTTCCCCCTGAGCGGACGACGTGCTCGATGAGTTCGTCGACGGGATCCTCCATAACCCCGGGCTCAGCTGTCTCGGTCGCAACGAGACGGTGGTCGATCTCGAGTGCCGGTTCGGCTCGATAGTCTTCCTCGACGACCAGCATCTGGCCGCGACCCTCCCGCGCGAGCCGCCAAGCGTCCTCGATACCGATGACTGCCTTATGGGCGTGGTGGGCGTCAGCGAGTTCGCTGATGACCTCGCGTCGCCGGGCCTTGAGATGGTCACGAAGAAGTGGCCAAGCCTTCGCTCCGAGCGTGTGCGTTGTGGCGTCCTCTTGACCGCCGCTGATCCGGCCGATGACGGACGACGTGTTGGCGCTGACACTGTTGAACATTGCCGTCGTGACATCGACCCCGGCCAGAACAACAGGGAGCGGATCGTCGCTGATCGCGACGGTGAGGGCCTCGTCGACATCACGGTAGAAGCTGCGCCACTGCTCCTTGTCATCGCCAGCCGGTTGACGAGCGAACCGTCCTGCGGTCGCTCGAAGGTCTCGGGGAATGACATCGGCAGCGAAAGGGAAGCCGTGGTCGTTCACTTCCCACACGTCCCCGCGCACGGCTTCGAAGAGCCGAGTCGCCTTGTCCGAAACCACCAGGATCCGGTAGCGAGGGCTTCGTCGGAGGCCCTGGATGAGGGAGCGAGTGGCCGGCGTGTTGGCGAGCGTGATGGCTTCGGCCACGGGGAACGAAAGCATATGGGTCTCGGCCCCCTCCGCCGTTGCGACGACGATGTATCCGAGCGCGCCCGCACCGAGGTCGATTTCTCTGAAGGCGTCATCGAGATTGCGCAGCAGTGCCTTGTCGGTGTCGCCGCTGCTGTTCTCTTCCACCCTCGCCTTGGCTTGTGCCAGAGCGTTCCGGACCTTAATGCGATCCTTTTCGTTGTTTGGGCGCTGCCGGTCGAGCGGTGCGGTGACCGTCACGACGAGATCGGCTTCTGTCGCCAGTAATTTGGTTACGAGATCAAGCATTGTGTGCCTCCCATTTGGCCTACACGTCCATGATGCTCCCGACCGCAGTCAGGGGCGTTGGCTGCTTCCGACACAAGTGGGGCCGATGCCGGTGAGATGTCCACAGTCGATGACGCGCACTGTGAGAAGCGGCCAACTCGAGCGCGAATTGCTGTGATCTTGGGCCAGTGCCCGTCACACAGCCCGCGGAGACACTGTGATCATCTAGTCAAACCGGAGGAAACATGACCGGCCCGGCATTCCTGCCACTGCAATCGTTCACCGATGATCTCGAAAACGACGATGCAGTGGCCCGCGACATCCTGACTCCTTCAGGCGGTCGCCTCCCTTCCCCACATCAGAACGAACGAATCGAGACGAGGTAGCAAATGTCATACGAGAATGAACTGGCCCACAACACAACTGATCCGAGTGGTTCGACGACGACTCATGGTGCACCTGCCGAGAGCGACCGGAACAGTCTGAGCCTCTCACCCAACGGGCCACTCCTTTTGCATGACGTCCACCTTGTGGACACTCTGGCTCACTTCAACCGTGAGAACGTCCCGGAGCGGCGCCCTCACGCGAAGGGGTCCGGTGCCTTCGGCGAGTTCAAGGTCACCAACGACGTCTCGAGCTACACCAAGGCTGCGCTCTTCCAACCCGGAGCGTCGACCCGCATGCTCGCCCGTTTCTCGACCGTTGCCGGTGAGCTCGGCTCGCCAGACACCTGGCGTGACGTGCGCGGGTTCTCTCTCAAGTTCTACACCACAGAGGGCAACTACGACCTCGTTGGCAACAACACGCCGGTGTTCTTCATCCGGGACCCGATGAAGTTCCCACACTTCATCCGTTCTCAGAAACGGCTGCCCGACTCCGGCCTGCGCGATGCCACGATGCAATGGGACTTTTGGACGCATACGCCCGAGTCCGCTCACCAGGTCACCTACCTGATGGGAGACCGCGGTCTGCCCCGCTCGTGGCGACATATGAACGGCTACGGCTCCCACACCTACATGTGGATCAACGCTGATGGAGAGCAGTTCTGGGTCAAGTACCACTTCCACACCGATCAGGGCGTGGAGAGCATCACCGGGGCCGAAGCCGAACGCATCGCTGGTGCCGACGCTGATTTCCACCGTCGAGACCTGTTCGACGCCATCGCCCGTGGGGACCATCCCAGCTGGCGACTCTCCGTCCAGGTGATGCCCTATGAAGACGCCAAGAACTACCGGATCAACCCGTTTGATCTCACGAAGGTATGGCCTCACGCGGACTATCCACTGATCCCGGTTGGCACGATGACGCTCAACGAGAACCCCGAGAACTTCTTCGCGCAGATCGAACAGGCCGCGTTCGCTCCGAGCAGTGTTGTGCCCGGAATTGGTTTCTCTCCCGACAAGATGCTGCTTGGTCGGGTCTTTGCTTATGCCGACGCCCATCGGGCCCGTATCGGCACTAACTTTCACCAGCTTCCCGTTAACAAGCCTCTCAGCGACGGGGCGAAGCCGTATGTGTTCGACGGCAGTATGACCTTTGACCATGCAGGTTCTTCAGCGGTCTACGCACCGAACAGCTTCGGCCGTCCGTACGCGGACCAGGAAGGCGCAGTCGAGGGAGGCTGGGAAGCCGACGGTGAGATGGTTCGTCAGGCGTATTCACTCCATGCCGAGGATGATGACTGGTCCCAGGCTGGCTCGCTTGTTCGTGAGGTGTTCGACGATGCCGCACGTGATCGTTTCGTCGAGACCGCCGCCGGCTCATTGGCCGGGGTGCGTCAGGACGTGCTCGAGCGGGCGTTTCGGTATTGGCGGAACGTCGACGACGACATCGGCCTGCGTATCGAAGCGAGGGTGAGCGCCAACGCAGAACGCATGCAGACGCCAGCGGTTTCGCCCGACGAAGTGCTCGAAGAATCACCACGATCGGTGCGGAAGTGACCGGTCATGGGCCGTCCACCATGGATCGGCCCCTCGCCATGCAGATCGTTCGTTCCTCAGAAGAAAGCGATGTTCACGAAATGAGCCAAAACACCACCGTCGCTCCGCCGGCCCCGACGAAGATGTTCGTTTCGGCGAGCCTGCTCGCAGCGACGATCATCTTCATGTCATCGGCAACGGCCACTTGGGCCGTGACGGGCAGCGTTGTTAACGGGCTCGCCGTCGGCGCGTACTCTGCCCTCTGGGGAGGTCCGGGTTTCGGAGTGATCGCCGGCGGTGTCGGGTACTTCATGTCGTTAGATCGGCAGGAGACGATTGTCCGTCACGAAGCTGCGAAGCGAAGTCTGGAGACGGGTTCCAAGTTTGCCGTCGGAATTGACACAGAACCGCTCATATTGGCAAGCACACGGAAAACACGATGACTGCGCAGTACCGCAACATTCTGTTCAATCCGCTTGCCCAGTCCGGCAACAGCGAAGCAGCCGCGACGGCGGTCGAGTTGGCTCGGCAGCATGGAGCCAAACTGACCCTGGCAGGCATCGTGCCGGCACCAACGAAGCTGCAGGCGATGCTCCATCCCTGGGCTGATCTTCGAGAAGCGATGGACCACTCCCAGGCCGATCTTACGATGGAGCTTGAGCGGTGGTGCTCGGCTGCCACCGACATCGATTGTGACGTCACCGTTCGAGTCGGGAGCCCATCGCAGGACATCCTCGATCTCATTCAGGCCGATGGTCATGACTTGCTCATCGTCACTGCAGATGCTGCTTCGGGGCTCGACCCGGTGGTCAAACGCCTTCTCCGCAGCTGCCCATGCCCGGTGTGGGTGGTGCGCCAGGACAATCACGGCGCGCAACGAATTCTCGCAGCGGTCAACCCAGACCCCGACGAGCTCGAGTTCAACCAGTCGATCCTTCGGCAAGCGTTGGCGCTTCTGACTTCGACGCAGGGTCACCTCGACATCGTCGGCGTGTGGGAGTTCTACGGGGAGTCGAGACTCCGGAACTCGGCATTTCTTCACCCGACCGACGATGACGTCGACCGAATCGTAGACGACGAGCATGAGACGTATCGACTTGTGATGGAGGAGCTCGTGGCGAGCATCGACATCGGCGATCGAGCCGTGGACACGACGTTGGTTCGTGGCCGGCCCGCCGAGACCCTCGCTGCGTTTATCGAACATCGACGAATCGACCAGCTCGTCATCGGGACGATTGCTCGGCGAGGGCTTGGCAGCTTGGTGTTCGGCAATACTGCCGAACGGTTGATCGATAGCGCCGGATGCTCGATCATGGCTGTCAAGCCGCCATGGTTCGGTGCCCCGGCCAGGTTGCGTGCGACCGCGCCCGAAGGGTACGACTCCAAACTCCGGCTATCTCAGGCGTGGTGAAGAAGGCCGATGTCCCTTCGCCTACTGGTTCAACGAGGCATACTCGAGTGCAACCTGGGCGCCGAGCCGTGCGTTGTTCTTGACCAACGCAATGTTGGCGGTGAGGCTGGCACCCTTAGTGATCTCGACGATCCGACCGAGCAGAAACGGTGTGGCCTCCTTGCCGTGGATGCCGTTTGCCTCCATGTCTGCGAGCGCCTGATCGATGATCACGCCGATCTCCTCGGCTGGGATCTCGTCGTCGACCGGTATCGGGTTGACGATGGCAACGCCACCGTTCAAGCCGAGACGCCATTTGGCGGCCATCAGGGCGGCGATGGCGGCCGGAGTGTCGAGTGTCATCGGCGCTGTGTGACCGCTGACGCGTGAGAAGAACGCGGGGAACTCGTTGGTCTGATAGGCCACCACCGGCACCCCCAAGGTCTCGAGGGACTCGAGTGTGAGCCCGATATCAAGGATCGACTTCACGCCGGCGGAGATCACAGCGACGTTGGTCTGCGACAGTTCCGTCAGATCTGCGCTGACGTCGTAGGTTCGCTCAGCTCCGCGGTGTACACCGCCGAGTCCACCCGTCACAAACACCGAGATGCCCGCCAGGGCCGACAATCGCATGGTGGATGCGACGGTGGTCGCGCCGTGGGTTCCTTGGGCAACGACGAATGGCAGGTCGCGAGTACTGACCTTGGAGATGTCGGGACTCGTGGCGAGGAGGTGGAGGTCGTCGTGGGTCAGCCCGATCCGGGGGCGGCCGTCGAGAACTGCGATCGTGGCGGGAACTGCTCCGCCATCGCGGATGAGCTGCTCGACCTCGGTGGCCATTTCGACGTTCTGCGGGAACGGCATGCCGTGACTAATGATCGTGCTCTCGAGCGCAACGACGGGGGTGCGGTCGTTCAGGGCTTGGGCCACTTCGTCGGTGAGTACGAGGTCGGGGTGTGAGGTATTCATCGGTTATTCTCCTGGTCGAGTGCGGCCCGAACGAGCCGCGGGGTCAGATCTGGCCGCACCGTGTGCGGACTGGCGATAGTCAAGGCGGCAGCGGCATGGCCGAATCGGGCGGCGTCCTCGGGCGAGCCGCCTTCGAGGAGTACGTGGCAGAAGGCACCCAACATCGAGTCGCCAGCGCCGGTGACGTCTTCGACCTTGGTGGGCAGGGCGGGAATCTCGATCGCGTCGTCGACCGTGCTGAGCATCGAGCCGCGCTCGCCGAGCCGGACCCAGACGAGGTCGACGCCCTTGGAGTGCAGGGCTTGTGCCGCTGACCGCACCTGCCGGTCGGTGCGGGTCGGCACGTCGGTGAGGGCGGCGAGTTCGTCTCGATTGGGGGTGACGGCGTAGACCCGGGCGTCGATGGCGTCTTTGAGGGCGGCCGCCTTTGGCACGCTGACAGGCTCAAAGATGGTGGGCACTCCTGAGGCCAGGTCGAGCGCGTAGTCGAGGGTGTCGAGGCGCAGGTTGCCGTCGAGGACCAACACGCCGGCGGCGGCGATCACGTCTCGCGCCGAGAGGAGCTGTTCTGGTCCGAGTTCGGCGGCTGCGCCCATGTCGGCGATCGCAACAATGAGTTCGCCATCGACATCGAGCACCGCGGTGTATGTGCCGGTTGGATGGTCGGTGCGGGTCACATGCTCAAGACGGACGCCTGCTGTTGCGGTGTGCTCGAGCAGGTTGTTTCCCATGGGGTCTCGCCCGACAACGCTGATCAGATGGACCCGACTGCCGAGCCGGGCGATGTTCTCGGCAATGTTGCGGGCAACGCCGCCTGGCGCCATCGAGCCTCGGCCGGGGTTGCTGGTCTGACCGGTCGCTCGTGCGGTGCTGCGAGCTTTGAGGTCGACGTTCGCTCCGCCGATGACTACCGCGCCGGGCTGCTCGGCAAGTACGTAGCCCCGTCCCAGAATCGCGCCCTTCTTGCCGAGGTTGGATATGTGTACGTTGATCGATGCCCGGCTGGTTCCCAGCGTCGCGGCCAAAGTGTCGGTTCCCATCAGGGGATCCCTACGAAGCAAGTCGATAATCTGCTGTTCCCGTTCGGTAAGCATTTTGTGATTATAAACGACCTTTAGTCCAATAAGCAACACAATTTTGGCGGCGCCGGTCCCTTTGTCTCGAGTTGTTCGATCTCGATCCGGAGGTACGCCGCTGCGACATGTTGCTTTCTGGGGGATACTGGACTCATGTGGAAAAGCTTCGGTGTCGGCGGAAGTGTCGACGCGCTCAGCGCCAGCGCCTGGATCGGGTGCTTGAGATCCATCAGGCGTTCACCCAGGTGGTACTTGCGACCGGTGGCATCCCCAAGATCGCCTCATTGCTGTTCGAACTGCTGGGTCGACCGGTCGCCTTCATCGACGAAGACGCCGGAGCACCGCTCGACGACGATCAATTGCTAGCGCTACAACGGGCAGCGGTTGCGATCGCGATTCGTCTCGTCCTAGCGAGGGCAGCCGGGAACGAGCTAGACCGTTTCGCTCAACGCTCACTCGAGGAGCTCATCTCTGGTCGGGCCAGTAACCCGACCGACGTGGCCGAGCGGGCAATCAGCTTCGGCTGGGATCTCACACGCCGCCGGGCGGTGCTCCTGGCATCGACCGAACCGTCCGAGACGTCACGGTGAGTGTCGGCGTCGGGCGCTGCGTCACCGAGGTCTATGACTACCTTGGGCTGGAACGGCTGCTTGCATCGGCATCGCCAGACGACCTGGTCGAGTTCGTCGAACACGAAATCGGGCCACTCCTCGAATATGACCGAGCGAACAAATCTGAGCTCGTCGCGACACTCGGAATCTGGCTCGAAACCCGCAACATGGCCGAGTCCGCTCGTCAGCTATTCGTGCACTACAGCACATTCAAGAACCGTTTCGGTCGCATCGAGAGCGTGCTCGGACCAGTTCTCGGCGACTCGTCCAGATCACTGGAGTGCCAGGTTGCCATCCACGTCCACCGTCACTACGACGGTCCATGGAGATCTGCACGATAGGAGGCGCTCAGCCGTGGATGATCAGGGCACCATGCCGACGCCGTCGAGACAAACTCGGCGACGAAGAGACTGAGCACACTGGCATAATTCGCCACTTCGCTCTGACAAGGATGGCGGTGTCGGCCAATGCCAGCTAAAACCAATAGTGCGACAATCAATGCGTATGGACCCACATATCGCGGAACCCGATCCGACAGGAGATACGCCATGAACACACGACCATTCCTGCATGTCATCGGTATGGCCAACTGGCTGGGGCCACGGCGATGAGCGGGCCCGGAACCACACGAGCCGCAGAATGGGTTGTCGGTGTCGATGGTTCGGCCGGATCGATTCATGCCCTCCGCTGGGCGATATCACAGGCCGCGGAACGGCCAGCCAACGTCACAGCAGTGCGGTGCTGGAAACCGGTCGACGGCTTCCTCGACGACCCGAATCCTGAGGAGCAGCTCCGAGCCGCGAGACAATCGCTGTATGAACTGCGCGCTAGCCTGGTGCCCCGGAGCTCAGATCTGGAGGTCGAGGTGGCACGAGGTCATCCTGCCGATGTGCTGCTCGACCGAGCCAAGACGGCCGACCTTCTTGTACTCGGAACTCGGGGCCTCGGCGGACTGCAGCGGCTGCTGCTCGGCTCGGTGAGTCTCTATTGCGCCACACATTCCCCGATCCCGGTGGCCATCGTCCCGCCGTCGGCGGATCTCGACGGCAGTCTCACCGACATCGTCGTCGGTGTAGATGATTCTGACCGTTCGCGTGAGGCGCTGAGATGGGCAGTTCGGTTCGCCGCACCCGAGACGGTCCTGCAAGTCGTTGGCGCCTTGGAACCTGCATCGTACGCGGGAGCAGTCGAGGCCATTTCAACGATCTGCTCGCCACCGCGCGGTTGGAGTTCGATGCCAGCGTCGACAAGGCGCTCTGCTCTTCAACGACTCCTGTGCCGTCGATCACTCGATCGTTCGACTACGCCAAGGCGGCCACTACGCTTCTCGAACATGGTGTCGACGCTGACCTGATGGTTCTGGGCGCACGTGGTCGTGGCGGTGTTGCTGCTGCAATCCTGGGCTCGGTTACTAACGCCGTGCTTCACCAGGCTCCGTGCCCGGTCGTCGTCGTGCCGACGGATGATGCATCGTGAACCACCAACGAACGAGCTCGCTCGCAATGACCTGACGGCTCTCGCTGTCTCGAGCGAAACGTCGTGGGGGCCGTGAGCGTTGTCCTCGGTCTGGTTCTGGCGGTGCTGGTCGCCGGGCTCTTTGCGCTGGCCATGATCGAATCATCGCTGTTGCGCGTTCGGCGATCGGCGGTCGCCGCCCACGCCCAACCAGGTGATCGCCAGGGCACCCAGTTGTTGCGGTTGCTTGACGACCCTCCGTCGGTCATGAACGCCGTCTTACTTGCTGTCTTGACCCTTCAGGTGACGGCCGCGTCAATCGCCGGCATCCTGGCTCCGCGCTGGTTCGGCGGCGTCGGCGTCACGATTGCCACCGTTGTGATCACCTTCGTGCTCTTCGTGTGCGGGGAGACCCAACCCACCACCCAACACGTACGGCAGGCAGTCAGCACTGGTGCTTCGACCTTGGCCATCGATGTGGTGGGCCACCTGGCTTCTGATGAGGTAGTCGAGTTGGCAGCGATTGATCTCGACACCGGTATGAAGTAGTTCTACGTGCGGCGATAACTTCTAGCGTGGCGTCTTGAACAGGTGAAACGAGTCTTTCAGGCTGCTGTGAGTTTCAACCATTCGGACCTGGTGGGGTGAGGGTTAAGGGTTGCGTACGCCCCTCCGACACTATGTTTCCCCAGTCCAACGGTCTGGGGATTCTGCTTTTTGGCCAGATGTCACTAATTTGTCATCAGTTCAAAACTGAAAGAGTCAGGTGCTCTTTCGATTCATCGTCGTTAACGGCTGGCCGGTTGGTCTGTCAACGTTTCACCTGGTCAACACCCCGACCGAATATTCGGACCTCACAACTTGGTCCCATACAACTTGCATTGCATTATGTAATGCCTATGTCTATGCTAACTGTATGGCACAATTGGTGACACGGGTGGAAGATGATCTTGCGGCGGCTGTCGATCAGCTCGTTGTAGCTGGGATCGTTGCGAGTCGATCCGAGGCGGTGCGGCTTGGTCTCGAGCGGCTGGTCGATCGCTGTCGGCGTGATGAGATCGGATCGAAGATCCTCGCGGGATATCGCGCTCGCCCTCAAAGCGATGCGGAGGTCGGTTGGGCTGATGAGTCGTCGTTGCGGATGATTGCCGAAGAGCCTTGGTGAGTCTGGCGCCCGCTCAGGGCGAGGTCTGGTGGGCTGAAGCCGAAGACAAGCGGCGACCGGTGTTGATCGTGACGCGCAGCGACGCGATTCCGGTACTTTCGTGGATCATCATCGCACCGGTGACTCGCACGATTCGCGAGATCCCGACGGAGGTCTTGCTCGGCACGAGTCACGGACTGCCTGACGAGTGTGTGGCCTCGTTCGACAACTTGCAGCCGATTCGGCGCTCGTTTCTCACAGAGCGGGTCGGTGGGCTCCAGGTCGAGGAGCTCGATGAGATTTGCCGAGCGCTGGGCGCTCTTGCCGACTGCTGACGACTGGCGTCACGCCTATGGGTGCCCGAAACCCTGTCGTGCCTGGTCATGCGGAATTTTCGTATTCGTTGATGAGGCCGTGCATCGGTTGACCTGATGATTCTTGGTGGACTTGGATCACGGTCAACGATCACTGGCAGGTCGGTGTTGAGTGGTGGACGAGGCGCTCGGTTCGGAAGATCTCGTCGAAGGTATCCACGAGTTGGCTTCCTCGATAGCGAACCAACGCCCGCGCATCGGCGAATCGGTCTGGATGACGGAGGAATAGGTTGCGGGCTGCTTGGGTGGTCCATGCGCCAGTCGGGTTGGCGGTGATGCCGGCGAAGAACACTACGCCTGTGGTGATGTCGATAAAGAACAGCAGGTAGTACCGGCGCATCAACGCGGTGTCGACGCTGCCGAAGTCACAAGCGGATAGCGGCTTGAGTTGGGGGGCGTCCGGGTTTCTGGGCTGGTTGGGTCCAGTGCTTGGCAATCCGTTGGCGATGCCAGCGAAGCAGCGTGTCCGGGTTGACGAGCCAACCGTGGCGGCGTGGCCGGGGGAGTGCGGCGGCTATCGCTCCGAGCAGGCTTTGATCATTCTCGGTGAGGTCGGGTCGGTTGTTCTGTCTGTGCAGGACGCGGAGTTGGTGTCGTGGGACGATGATCCCTATGTCTTTGGAGCGGCCGGAACGTACGGCGAGGCGGGCAAGGGACGCGAGGAAACGGTACAGAATTCGATCCACGTGCTCAGGATTGATGGGGATTTGCCCTGTTCAATAACCACGTCCGGGTTTCGGGCACCCACACCCTCCGACACCTATGGAGTTCCCCCGCTTTTTGAGACACGGGTCACTGTGACTTCAAGCGGTGGCGATCTTCCGTTCGAGGTCGTCGCATCAGTAGGCCGTGGTGATCGTGAGATGATGAGGCTGTATCAAGTCATGAAACGCAGACCAGAGCCGGTAGTCGACCTGCGCGTTGCTGACCGGCTCGGAGCGCCGTGTGTTGATGGCATCGGTGAGTAGTCCGCACGAGACGATGGTCTGACAGCGGATCTCACGCTCCCAGACGCTGTCGGCCGGCACGATCTCGCCGGCGTCGACGGCTGCTGCCAGTTCTGGTGAGTAGCGCAGGACCCGCATGGCCCGTAGGGCGGCCGGCAGGATGTAGTCGGCGAACACCGACAATGACTCGACATCATCGAGTGCCACCAAGCCCAGCCGGTGCAAGGTCGACAGTGCCAGCTGTGAGAGCTTGTCGAAGCGGACCGCCACACCGTGGAGTTCGCCACCGTCGTCAAATGACGGGAACTCGGCCACGAGCCGTTCGAGCAGGCCCGCTCCATTGGCATAGGCCGCAGCCGGGCAGTCAGCAACGAAGTTGGCGAAGCGTCCGTCGTAGCGATCGAGGAGGATCTGGCCAATCTGGTTGAGCACCGCCACCCGCTCGGCGAGCATCGG
>RCMY010002346.1_pt1 | contig 17227 bp, 15 predicted proteins | sample 2041341 | NCBI WGS metagenome assembly RCMY01 (sample SAMN09708234, study PRJNA481090) | Marine sediment metagenome, whole genome shotgun sequencing project. | reverse complement strand
GATCAATCCATCTGCCCAATACGAAGTTAGATACTCATTATTTAAATAAGTTTCTACAGTTATCATCGAGGTAGTATCTTTTCTACTCACGGTTATTTCGTTAAGTGCAAAATTGAGATCGCCAAATTCAACGTCTAGCTCCTTAGTATTTAATTGAACTAAACTACGCTCAACAACCGTATAAGCCCCTTCTTTAAATTCCTGAACTACTTTTCTAACATCTTCTTTTTTAAAAGTAGAAAGAAAGCCTAATCTACCAGTATTCACCCCTACTATAGGTATACCTAAATCTTTAACAAATGTTGTTGCTCTTAAAATTGTACCGTCTCCACCAAAGCTAACGAACATATCGAAAGTGGAATTCAGCCCATTGGTCATGGTAAAAGTTGGAAAAGGTTTTGAAGATTCTAATTTACGATACAGCTCATAAAAATCTTTTTCTATATATACTTCTGCTGACTCTTTATGCAACTCATCTAATAATTCCACTAGATATTCTATCGCTTTGTCTTGATATGTTTGACCATATATAGCTACTTTCATACTATACATTAAGGTATTTATCTAAATAATCTGAACGCTCTTTAAGGTCTTCAAGAAACTGATCATCACTATTACCAAAAAGAATATGATAATTATACCTTCTAAAAGTCTGAACAACCTTATTATAGTTATCAGTTGTAATCTTTAAGGTAACCTGAATAATATCATTTTGAGTATCAGTAATAAAACCACCTATAAGCTTGGCATTATTGCTCTCTACAATTTGAGCTATTTCACTAAACGAATAATCTTTAATACCTGTTGCAACTACCAAAATACTACCTGGGTCTGTAAAAAACGGAGTGTCAATAAAAACAGAAACTATATCGGTAAGGTCATAATAGCCAACAACTTCCTCTTTCTCATTCAAAATAGGCAAAAGATTAGCCTCATTTCGAGCAAACGCTTCTAAGACATCGAGCCAATTCGTTTCGCCCAAAACAAAAAAGCTTTGGAGCTCATATCTAAACTTCTCAATTTTAGTCTCTGGCAGCAATGCCTCTGCATCATTTTCTGAGAAAACACCTAAAAACCGTCCTTCCTCTACAACAGCTACATGAGAGTACGTTGTATCTTGAAAAAACTCCAATACTTTTTCGAAAGTATCCTTAATTTCAAATATTGGAATAGTAGTAATGATATGTTCTTGAATATGCATAGGCTTGATTATAACGCAAAATAACAATTAATAATATCAAAAGGCGTGCCTTATTTGTATTTTTGAATCTCTTAAAAGGTAAAGTAAGATATAATGACAAAACTTAGTGTTAATGTAAACAAAATAGCAACCCTTAGGAATGCCCGTGGAGGCAATGTACCTGATTTACTCAAGGTTGCAAGAGACTTAGAAACTTTTGGCGCACAAGGTATTACCATACACCCAAGACCAGACGAACGTCATATTCGTTACCAAGACACTAGGGATTTAAAAAATATTGTTAAAACCGAGTTTAATATTGAAGGCAATCCAATTCCAAAATTCATTGATTTAGTCCTTGAAGTAAAGCCAGAACAAGTCACTTTAGTACCCGACTCCATTGAAGCTATAACTTCAAATGCAGGCTGGAACACCATCAAGTATAAGGATTTTTTAACCGATATTATCAAAACCTTTAAACGAGCTGGTATACGCACCTCTATTTTTGTTGATCCCGACCCAATAATGATCCGTGGCGCAGCAGAAGTAGGTGCAGACCGTATAGAATTGTACACCGAAAGCTATGCCGCCAATTATGAGCTAAATAAAGAAAAAGCAATACAACCATTCATTATAGCAGAAAAGAGTGCTACCGAATTAGGCATCGGAATTAACGCTGGCCATGATCTAAGCTTAGACAATATTCAATATTTTGCAAAAAGCATCCCTAATTTACTAGAGGTGTCTATAGGCCATGCGCTTATTAGCGAAGCACTATATTTAGGACTTGACAATGTTGTGAACATGTATTTACATAGATTAAAATGAAGCAAATTTTACATTCATTAATTTTAGGAGAAGGTAAGCCTTTATGTATTTTACATGGATTTCTAGGCATGCTCGACAATTGGAAAACATTAGGCACATCATACGCTGAAAACGGATTTCAAGTTCACTTAATTGATCAACGTAATCATGGTAAAAGTTTTCATTCTCCCGATTTCACTTATGATATTCTTTCAAATGACCTATTTAATTATATGAATCATCATAAAATTGAAAGCACCATACTTATTGGCCATTCTATGGGAGGAAAAACGGCTATGCAATTTGCCTGTACTCATCCCGAAAGAATTAGTAAATTATTAATTGCCGACATTGCTCCAAAATTTTATCCTCCGCATCATCAAACTATAATTGATGGCTTAAATGCTATCGACACCAGTAATTTAAAATCGCGGAAAGATGCAGACGACCAACTTACAAAGTATATTTCAGATTTTGGCACACGACAATTTTTACTAAAAAGCCTGTTTAGAAATGATAATAAAAAATTGTGCTTCAGGTTCAATTTAGAAGTATTGAGCGAGAAAATGGAAGAAATAGGTAATAACATCAACAGCACGGATCGTTACAACGGGCCTACACTTTTCCTAAAAGGTGACCGATCTGAGTATGTGACAAAAAATGATGTTGAAATAATTAATAGGCATTTTCCAAAAGCCACAGTAGAAACTATAAGTAATACGGGCCACTGGTTACATGCAGAAAATCCTGAAGAATTCCTTGAAAAATCATTAGCCTTTTTCAATCAAACATTAAATTACAATAATTAAACACATTTAAATCAATAATTATGAAACTAATTCTAAGAATACTTTTAAGTCCTTTATCCGTAATCATTTTAGCAAATGTACTTCCCAATGTTTCTGTAGATACTTTTATGACTGCTGTTATAGTAGCCGTTGTTTTAAGTTTATTGAATTTTTTAGTAAAACCCATATTGGTCATTTTAACACTACCTGTAACCATTGTTACCTTTGGCCTTTTCTTGCTAATTATAAACGCTATTATAATTCTGCTTGCTGATAAACTTATTGACGGTTTTTCGGTTAGCAATATTTGGTGGGCATTGATTTTTAGCCTATTGCTATCCTTTTTACAATCCATCTTTTTTTCCTTGTTAAAAGAAGACAAGTCATAGTTGCTTTTGATTTGAAATTCAATACTTTAAAAAATTGGTTGACTTTGCAAAATATAGTATTTTTGCATCCCATTTTATACATGCAAATAGATAATAAGGAATGAATATTACGAAAGAGCAGATAGACGAATTAAATGCAGTAGTTAAAGTTGCTATCACAAAAGACGATTACCAAGATAAGGTAGATACCATATTAAAAGATTATAAAAAGCAAGCCAACATACCTGGTTTTAGAAAGGGTCAGGTACCTATGGGCCTTATTAAAAAACAATATGGCAAAGCAGTATTGGTCGATGAAGTAAACAAATTGTTGCAAGACAATCTTAATAAATACCTCACCGAAGAAAAATTAGATGTTCTTGGAAATCCACTACCAAAACAACAAGATAACTTTGACTGGGACCAAGATGAACTAGCTTTTGAATTTGAACTAGGTTTAGCTCCAAATTTTGAGGTTTCATTGAAAACCAAAAAAGCGATAACTCAATATAAGATTGTTGCCGACAAAAAAATGATTGATGAGCAAGTAGAGCGCATTCAAAAGCAATACGGTAAGCTTGTAAGCAAAGATGTGGTTAGCAAAAATGACGAAGTTAGTGGTGCTTTCTTTAACGAAGTTGAAGAAATTGACAACAAGACCATGTTGGAAACCGATAAGCTGAAAAGCAAAAAAGCTTTAGATGCATTGAAAGGTAAGAAGGTTGGTGATGTTATCACTTTAAAAACCAAAGGATTATTCAATGAAGACCATATGCTATCTAGTGCTTTAGGCATCGATAAGCAAAAAGCTGAATCTTTGGATACCGAGGTAACTTTTACAATTTCGGAAATAAATGAAAGAGAAGCTGCGGAGTTAAACCAAGAGTTATTCAATAAATTATTTGGACCTGACAGCGTAAAATCTGAGAAAGAATTAAAAGAGCGTATCAAGGAAGATTCTGAAAAACAATTCGAACAACAGTCTGATCAAAAATTATTGAACGACGTTACAGAATACTTTATTGATAACACCAAATTTGAACTGCCAAGCGGTTTCTTGACTAAATGGATCCAAATGACAGGCGAAGAGCCTTTATCTGAGGAGCAAGCTGTTGAAGAGTATGCAAAATCTGAAAAAGGATTACGCTACCAACTTATAGAAGGCAAAATTATTCGAGACAATGAACTACAAGTTCAATTCGATGAGTTGAAAGAATTCTCTAAAGGATTTATTCGTTCGCAAATGGCTCAATTTGGTCAATTAGACCCAAAAGAAGAGGAATTAGATAACATTGCTGCTCGCGTTCTTGGTAATAAAGATGAAGTAAAAAGACTTTCAGAACAATTGATGAGTCAAAAATTATTGAATCTTTACAAAGAAAAAGCAAATCTAAAGACAAAGGAAGTTACCTATGAAAATTTCGTGAAAGAAGTTTACGGATAATTCCAAACAATAAATTAAGTATCTTTACGGTGCCGGAAATGAAATTTTCGGCACCTTTTTTTACTCTAAAAAATAGACATACAATTTATGGATTACGGAAAAGAATTCAAGAATTTCGCAATAAACGATCAAGGTATTAGCAGTACATATTATGACACAATAATGAGCAGCATGTACCCAACAAACATGACGCCTAACATTATTGAAGAACGGTCTATGAATGTTGTTGCCATGGATGTTTATTCGCGTTTAATGATGGATCGTATCATATTCATGGGTACGGGCATCAATGATCAAGTTGCAAATATAATACAAGCACAATTATTGTTTTTGGCAAGTGTTGACTCTAAAAAGGATATTCAAATTTATATCAACTCTCCTGGAGGTAGTGTTTATGCAGGTTTAGGTATTTATGATACTATGCAATTTATTACGCCTGATGTTGCTACTATTTGTACAGGTATGGCCGCATCAATGGGTGCAGTTTTATTATGTGCTGGTGAAAAAGGAAAACGTAGTGGCTTAAAACATTCTCGTGTTATGATCCACCAACCAATGGGAGGTGCTCAGGGTCAAGCAAGTGATATTGAAATTACAGCAAGAGAAATTTTAAAGTTAAAAGAGGAATTATATCAAATCATAGCTCAACACTCTAATACCGATATTGAAAAAGTACGTGACGATAGCGATCGTGATTACTGGATGAAAGCTGATGAAGCACTTAAGTATGGTATGATTGATGAAATTTTGGTAAGGGATAAGGAATAATTCCGACTACTTGAACTAAATAAATAAATGATTTTTAAACCAAAAACGATTTTCAATCGTTAAGGAATAGAATAGAGAAGTAAGATAATGGCAAAGGAAAATTTAGAGTGTTCATTCTGTGGTAGAAAAAAACCAGAAACCAATTTGTTGATTGCTGGGCTAGATGCTCACATTTGTGACCGTTGTATAGAGCAGGCTCACGGTATTGTTGCCGAAGAATCAAAACAGACAAAGACGAACGATCTTTCTTCTGAACTAGTCTTAAAAAAGCCTCAAGAGATTAAGGAATTTTTAGACACTTTTATTATTGGGCAAGAACGTACGAAAAAAGTAATGTCCGTTGCCGTTTATAATCATTACAAAAGATTACTTCAACCATCTTCTAAAGAAGATGATATAGAGATTCAAAAAAGTAATATTATAATGGTAGGGCAAACTGGTACAGGTAAAACCCTAATGGCAAAAACAATTTCTAAATTACTTAATGTACCATTAGCTATAGTTGATGCAACAGTTTTGACCGAAGCTGGTTACGTAGGTGAAGATGTAGAAAGCATATTAACTCGTCTCTTACAGGCAGCAGATTACAATCTTGAAAAAGCCGAAAGAGGAATTGTATTTATTGATGAAATTGATAAGATAGCTCGCAAGGGTGACAACCCATCAATTACCAGAGATGTTTCTGGTGAAGGGGTACAACAAGGGCTTCTAAAATTATTAGAAGGTACTGTTGTCAATGTTCCGCCTAAAGGTGGAAGAAAACATCCTGATCAAAAATTTATTGAAGTCAATACTGAAAATATACTATTCATTGCTGGTGGCGCATTTGATGGTATTGAACGTGCAATTACAAAACGTTTGAATATGCAAGCTGTAGGCTATAGTGCATCAAAATCTGATAACTTTTTGGACACTAGTAATATGTTACAATATATAATACCTAGAGATTTAAAAGAATTCGGACTTATACCTGAAATCATTGGTAGACTTCCAGTTCTTACACATATGAATCCATTAGACAAAAAGACATTAAGAGCAATCTTAACAGAGCCCAAAAATGCAATAATAAAACAGTATGAGAAACTGTTTGCTATGGATGGTATTACTTTCACCATCACTGAACAAGCATTAGACTATATTGTAGACAAAGCAATTGAATATAAGCTTGGTGCTAGAGGCCTAAGGTCTTTATGTGAAGCAATCTTCACAGATGCTATGTTCGACATGCCAAGCACGGGAGAAACGAAGTTTAAAGTGACGAAGCCATATGCTGAAGAAAAGTTATCTTACGACACCATAAAAAAACTAAAAGCAGTTTCTTAATTAAGAATTGAATATTATATATAAAAAAAGCGTGGATAAACATCCACGCTTTTTTTATGTTCACATCTTATATATTTTACTAGACCACTTTTTTGATTTGTGGCGCTATTTGTGTTACTTCTTGTAATAAATCTAAGCACACTTTTTGTATGATTTTCTCATCAGAATAAAGTGTATGCCCATAATTGGAAACTACCTCCATATCTATCCCTAATCTATCAGCCCACACATCACTTGGCTTAAATGAATCATTTTCTCCATATACCAGTTGAAATGGTACATTTGGCCTTTCATTTTTCAAACGAATTCTCGTAGCCGAAACACTATAGAACGATTTAACTGGTAATCCTTTTTTTGCAGCTTCCCAAACAATCGTTGCTCCTGTACTAAAAGCGAGGTAATAACAAGGTTCTTTCTCTTTTTTCAACAAATGAGAAACAGCTATATCAATACCCCCATCAACAAAAGCACTATGAACATTTTCTTCTGACTGAACTAATATATCGAGGTTGGCCAATTGTTGACTATCATAAAAAGTAATATCAAAATACTGTTGAAGATATCCTAAATATGAAGTAATCCACAACCCTTTCTTAGCGCCCCACATATCTGAAACAATCACTAATTTCTGTGCCATAATAATAGTTTTTTATAGTTTGGTTAAGTTTTCCTAAAGCAAGTTGGATTTTTAACTTCAGTTAACAACATTTAATTGTTTACTCGCTTAATAATATCGATGTAGTCCCTTTTAGTGAGAATCTTATACTAAAAAGCAGCAATTCAAATAGCTATCACTTAGCCTCTTAAACCATAGTAAAGTTAATTTAACTATTGATCCAAAATTAAAATTTGTTGTGATTAGACTAAAAAAAGGTGTATATAGGGTTAATTACTTGTTCATTCGCAATAATTCCTCTAAATAATCACGTTTATTGGAAAGTCTTGGTATTTTATGTTGCCCCCCAAGCTTATCATTTGCCTTTAACCAATCATAAAATAAATCTTTACGAGCTATATGTACCAAGGGTAATTTTAATGTAATATTATTTAGTCGTTTTGCCTCGTAATCAGAATTGAGTGATTTCAATGCATTGTCAAATACCCTAACAAATGAATTAAAATCTTTTGGCAAGGTTCTAAATTCCATTACCCACTCATGAGCTCCTTTTTCTTTATTAAACATAAAAACAGGTCCGGCAGTATAATCAATAATTTCAGCCTCGGTTTTAGCACAAGCTATTTTTAACGCTTCCTCGGCATTTTCAATAATTAACTCTTCTCCAAAAACATTGATATGATGTTTAGTACGCCCAGTTACCTTTATTCGATATGGACTATTGGAAGTAAACCTAACTGTATCTCCAATTTTATAACGCCATAAGCCAGAGTTGGTGGTAATGATAATTGCATAATTTTTTCCTAGTTCAATTTCCCATAACGGAATAGCTTCTTGCTCTATTGTGCCATAAACATCCATCGGAATAAACTCATAAAAAATACCATAGTCTAACATGAGTAAAAGATCCTCCTCATTATTTCTATCTTGAATAGCAAAAAAACCTTCCGAAGCATTATATATTTCGTAATACCTGAAATTATCATTTGGAAGTATTTTTTTATACTGTTCTATGTAAGGATTGAAGTTTACGCCGCCATGAAAGTAAACCTCTAAATTTTCCCATACTTGAAATAAATTCTCCTTACCTGTTTCTTCTAAAACTTTATTCATCAAAACCAACATCCATGAAGGAACACCGGCCAGACTAGTAACATTCTCTTTCATACTTTCATGAATAATCGCCATCAGCTTACTTTCCCATTCACTCATCAAAGAAACCTTATTACTAGGAGTACTACTGTATTCTGCCCATAACGGCATGTTATCGATAAGAATGGCAGACAAATCACCAAAAAAAGAGCCATTATCCTCATAAAGCTCTTTACTACCTCCTAAACGTAGACTTTTACCCGTAAACAATTGCGAGTTTTCATTATTATTTAAATAAAGACATAGTAAATCTTTGCTAGACTTATAATGGCAGTCCTCTAAAGCCTCACTACTAACAGGAATAAACTTACTTTTTGCATTTGTGGTACCACTACTTTTTGCAAACAGCTTCACCTTGGTGGGCCAAAAAAGATTTTGTTCACCTTTTCGAGTACGCTCAATTATTGGTTCAATTTCTTCATAAGATACTATCGGCAAACGTTCTTTAAATGTGTTATATGATTCAATTGAATCGAATTCATATTTTCTGCCTATTTCAGTATCTTCTGCAAACTCAAGCAATTGTAATAAAACTTCTTCTTGAACCTCTTCTGGGTACTTTAAAAAAAGTTCTATCTGATGATATCGCTTCTTCAATAACCAAGAGGCAATGGAATTAAATAAAGTAATTGGCATTTATCGGTATCTTTGTGTTGCTAAAAATAGCGTATCTAAGTATCATTTTCAAATTGACTATACAATAAGCAGACTAAACATGCAATACGAAGGAGTACTAAAAAAAATGCAAACAGAAATAGGTCATCCAATACAATATTATATGTTGTTTGAATCTGATTTTCTAAATGTAAATCAAGTCCTCGATAAAAATCTAAAAATAGAATTTATAAAATTCCAATGTCTAAACTGCGGAAATGATAGACCTATTTATAGACAAGGTTTTTGTAAAACGTGTTTCTTTGAAATACCATCTGCTGGAGATTGGATTATGCGCCCAGAATTGAGCACAGCCCATTTAGACCAAGAAGATAGAGATTTAGCGTATGAAAAAATGGTGCAATTACAACCACACATTGTTTACTTAGCCAATTCAAGCAATGTTAAGGTTGGCGTTACTAGAAAAGGGCAAATACCCACAAGGTGGATTGATCAAGGCGCGCATGAAGCTATTGAAATTGTAGAGGTACCCAACAGGTATCTTGCAGGCATTACCGAAGTTGCCTTAAAAAATCATGTTGGTGACAAAACCAATTGGCGCACTATGCTAACAAACAATGTTGTAGATGAGAACCTTTTAGAATGGCGTAAAAAATTAAAGCAATATATTCCAGACGAAGCACTTCCTTATTATTTAAACAATAAAAGTGAAACCCAGATGGACTTCCCTGTATTGCAATATCCGAGTAAAGTAAAAAGTCTTAACCTTGATAAAACACCTTTATTTGAAGGTAAATTAAAAGGAATCAAAGGGCAGTATCTAATATTCGAAGATAACACCGTATTTAATGTTAGAGGAAGTGAAGGATATTATATAGGCCTAACAATTAATTAACCGTATCTTTTTTCTTTTTACCAAGTAGACCCCCTAAGATATCCTTCGCCTTTTCTTTCACTACTTCTTTTTCGCTTTTAACCGGAACTGAGTCTTTCATTACATTTGTGCTATCTTTTGGTTTTTTAGTAGCAAGTATTCCGCCTAAAATATCCTTAGCTTTTTGTTTATTCGAGGTTGTATCTTTTTTAATAGAATCTGATTTCGATTGATTACCACTTAAAATATCACCGATTAAGTCTTTAGCCTTATCAGTACCTTTATTAATAAGTTTCTGCTTTTCTACCTCAATCAACTTTGTCGTTAGTTGTTTTACTCCTGAAGTTAAATCTGTTGTTATCTGCGGACTATTGTATAAACCTCCAATATTCGCAATAACAGGTATTTTCAAATCTGTCAAAGCCGTGTCATCAATTTTAGCTATTAATTTAGTGATTTCAGTACCTAGGTATTTAGCAGGCACCTGCATCGTGGCCTTATAATTCAGTTTTTTATCGAATGTATGACTACCGTCTATATTTATAGCAATATCCTTATAATTAAGCGTAAATGGTTTAACCACGACGATACCATCTTTAAACGATAGTGATGTTTTTAAGTCTTTAAGGTTTAACTGCTTTAAATCGATGAAATTTAATTTAGACACAAGCGAATTCAATACCGGCGAAGACTCAGTGTTAATTTCGTCGGTCGCTATATCTGCGAACAAATCGCCACTAAGGGATAAAAGATTCGGCAATAAATCATCAGTCAAATTACCTGATAATGAAATGTCTGATGTTAATTTTCCCTTTAACATTTGTGCAATAGGCGCAATTGTTTTGAATAATTCAATTGATTTAAAAGTCTCTTCTATTCCCAATTGATTCAAATCTAACTTCATAGTAAAAGTCGGAATCTCATTCTTTGTAGACACTTCTCCATTAAAAGACATTTTACCTCCGAACAACCCAGAAGACATGTTACTTAATGTAGCAGTTTCGTCTTTTATCTTTAGAACACCAGTAACATCACTTAAAACAATATCATCATAAAGCACTTGTTTAGCGTTGGCATTTATGGTTGCATCAAGAAATGATGGAATTTTAATTTTTTCCGTTTGAACCGTTCCACCACTTTTTTCATCACTAGTAGTAGATGTGGTTTCGGTTTCAGCGACCATAAAATCATTTAAAGCAAATCGCTCAGATTTTAAATTAAAATTACCTTCAACCTTTTCATCATTGAACATAAAACCTAATAGGTTATTAATAGTACCCGTTAAGTCAAAATCAGTTTTACCCGTTGTACCATTTAAACTATTTAAGGTAACTGTTTTCGGATTAAAGGTTAAACTAGCCTTAGTAAATTTAACTGGGTTCGCAAGTTCTTCTGAATTATACTCAAAATTCGCAACACTTAAATTACCTGTAGTATTCGTTTTTTCGTATTGCTTTTTTTCAACAGAAGCCATATCGAAGGCTGTGGTAATATCTGCTTTTAAAATTCCTTTTAAATCATAACCAGCCGGTACAGGGTATGCTTTTGAAATATTAGCCAAGTTCATAGACCCGTCTACATGAGCCTTTACTTTAGTATTACCCATAAGCTCGGTAATATTAGACGTAAGATTAAACTTGTCTTCATCAATCATAAATGAAGCTTTATTTATATCTACATAAGTGTCTTCTGTAAGACCTGTTTTGTTATTCAATTGAATATCAAAAAAGACATTACGCACCGCTTTAGGTAAATCTGGATATTTAAAAGATGCATTATCCGATTTAATTTCAATATTGAATTTAGGAATGTGGGTGTCATCTACAATACCATTAAAATTACCATTTACAATAAAATCACCAGTGGTAGTAACATTTTCAATATTCTTAGAATAGATTTCTGGTATTACGCCCAAAAAATTTTTAAAATCTGAAGAAGGGGTTTTAAAGGTTAAATCTATTTCTTGATTTTCATCATTCACAATAACAAAACCATCAAATACTAAAGGAAGCTGGTTAACCAAGGCTACGTTCTTTAAAAAAGAATATTTATTTAGGTTTAAATCTATGCCTATTAAGGCATCTAATTTCACCTTGTTTCTATTCAGATAACTTACACTATCCAATTCAAACGAAACCAAAGCATCGGTATGTGTATCTAACTCTGAAGTTGCCAGAGACAAATCGCCTGTTCCTTTATGTTGAAAATCATCTAACTTTAAAGTTATACCCGTTGACTTATCTGTATAATAAATTCTAGAGTTTAAAACCTCATAAGATTGTAAATCAAAAGAGAAACCATCGGTACTAGCAGGTTCCTCAACCGCTGCATTTTCTGAAGCTACTGCGATATCATAACTAGCATTCTCATCTTTATCAACGACTACATTCAGCAATGCACCTTCTAAATAAATATTATTAATTGCAATCGCATCTTCTGTACCTTTAAACAATTGCATAATCCCCATAGTTAAGTCTAGCGTATTGGCCTTAAACAAAGTATCTCCCTCAAAAGGAGCTTTATTGATTAAAACTACATCTTTGAATTTTACCTCTGCATTAGGAAAACTGCTTATCAAACTCAAATTTGCATCTGAGAAATCTAGCGTAGCATTCACATTCTTATTAACATTGTTTTTAATAATATCGCCAATCTTTGCTTCTAAGAAAAAAGGTGCCGCAACTAAGACTGCTATAATCAATAAAAGAATTACACCTACAATTTTCAATATTTTCTTACCCATAGTATATTTTTATACTGTTTTATTTTATGCTATTACTCTTATATATCTAACTCCAATTCTTCATTTGGTTTTAGATTAAAACGTTTTCTCAGTATATATACGAAGAAATAGAGAAAAGGGGTGTCAAAGAATGCTATAAAAATCTTAAAAATAAATCCGCTTACAACGAGTCCGAAAAAAAGCTCCCAAGGCAGTACTTTGAAGACGCATAACAGACCCACAACGGTAAACGTGTCTAGAAATTGCGATAGAAATGTAGAAAAATTATTACGCAACCATAAATACTTTCCTTTGGTCAATTTTTTCCAAAAATGATAAATGGCAATATCAACATATTGGGCTAACAAATAGGCTATCATTGATGCCAATACTGCAATTGGCGACAACGCAAAAACCTGAGTAAAAGTTTGGTCATCTATTGGTGAAGTAGGTATTGCAGGCGCTACCTCTGCCAACAAAATAATACCCATAGAAAAGAAAGAGGCAAAAATACCAGCAGTCACTATCTGATTCGCCATTTTTCTACCATATATCTCGGAGATAAGGTCAGTGATTAAAAAGGTTATGGGATAAGGCAGAATACCTACCGAAACCTCAAAAAGCGAAACTCCGAAAACACTAAAATCGCCAAACGGATTCCAATAGAAAAATTTTTGAAAAATAAGATTTGAAACTACCAAGGAGGTTATAAACAATGCGCCTAAATACAAATAAATACGTTGTGCTAGGTTCCTATCCTTTAACGTCATAAATCTATTTAATATCTAAAGCAAATGGCATTCTAGCCTGTATTCCTTTTTGTTCTTTAAAAGACTGTAGTTCTTTAAGAACCTTATATGCCTCATCACCTATTTCTTCTTTTAAAAGACTTTCTTTAAATTGAACGCTAGCACCTTCTAAGTCTTCCATAAATCGTTCAAAACCACTTTTATATTTAGGAAATTTTTTAACCCCATAAGATTCTAAAGAAGCCATTTCTGCCGCTGCGTTAATCGCATCGTCTAAATTACCCAACTCATCAACCAAACCAATTTCTAAAGCCTCAGTACCGCTCCAAACACGACCTTGAGCAACACTATCTACTTGTGCCATGGTCATCTTACGGCCTTCAGATACACGTTGTAAAAATGTTTGATACGTATCTTCAATACTCTCTTGAATTTGATTTTTAAAACTCTCTTGCATCGGTTCGAACAAAGAATAATCAATGGCATTCTTATTGGTGCCAACCTGTTCTGCATTTATTCCAATATTATCAGCCAACTCTGTCATATTCGGTACAGTACCAAAAACACCGATTGAACCAGTAATTGTAGTTGGCTCAGCAAAAATCTTATCTGCTCCTGCAGCTATATAATAACCGCCAGAGGCTGCTACGTTACCCATAGAAACAATAACTGGCTTTACTTTTTTGGTTAGTGCAACTTCCCTCCAAATAATATCTGAAGTCAAAGCACTACCGCCAGGAGAATTCACCCTCAATACAATAGCCTTAACACTTTCATCTTCTCGTGCTTTTATTAAAGCCTCATTGATAATTCCTTGTCCAATAATATTTGGTCCGCCTTCCCCGTAAAAAATTTCTCCCTGAGCAAAAACAACTGCAATCTTATCATCACCAGACTTCAATGTCTTTTTATTGGAATATTTCACATATTCATTTAGTGTGCTAATATTAATTTTATCCTGTTTTTTAACAGCTAGGGCATTAGCCAATTTATTTTCATATTCATCATAAAAAACAATACCATCTACAAGTTCAGATTTTTCTGCATATTTAGGTGATCTACCACCTAAGGTATCAGCAATAATATTTAAATCAGATTCCGAAATACCTCTTGTATTTGAAATATCGGTCACCATAGAATTCCACAGCGATTGAAGCAATGCCGTTAATTGACTTCTATTCGCCTCACTCATGTTATTCTCTAAATAAGGTTCTACCGCGCTTTTATATTTACCATGGCGAATCACCTCCATTTTAACACCCGATTTTTCCTGTAACTCTTTAAAATAAAGCACCTCTGTAGATAATCCTTTAAAATCTAACACTCCTACGGGATTCATAAAAATTGAATCTGCCACACTTGCCAAGTAATAATCGCGCTGCATATAAAAATCTGCATAGGCATAAATAAATTTACCTTCAGACCTAAAGTCTTCTAATGCCCCTCTAATCGCCTGCGTTTGGGCCAAGCCAGCAATAATAAAATTGTTATTAATACTAATACCCTTTATACGGTCATCATTTTTAGCCACCTCAATGGCATGCAAAATTTCATCTAAACCTTGTGATTGTTCAAAAATACCAGAAAAAGGATCAAGCTCGTTTGTACCTACATAATCTGAAATTGGTCGCTGTAATTGTAATTCTAATATTGAATTGCTTTTCACTGCAACAGTATCTTCTCCACTGCTTACAAGCGCAATAAATATTAAAAACATAACGAATAAGATTCCGAAAGCGAAAAGGGAACCCAAAATAGAGGCTAAAAAATTTCTCAAAAAATTCATGCAAATCTTTCTTTTAAATAGTTAACAAAGATAACCAATGTGAATATGTTTTAGTTATTTTGTTCCAATATTATGGGAGTGTACAAAACAGCATATTTATCTATTGGCAGTAATTTAGGAAACAGAAAAAAATTGTTGCAAAAAGCTATTTTCGAAATTGGCAATAGAGCAGGAGAGATTAGACAGGTTTCAAGCATTTACGAGACTCCATCATGGGGTTTCGAAGGTGAAGATTTCTTAAATGCTTGTGTAGAAGTGCAAACACTTCTTACACCTGAGGATTTACTATCTGCAATTTTAACGATTGAAACAGATTTCGGCAGAGAAAGAACCGACAGCACTAGTTACCAAAGTAGAACGCTTGATATTGATATAATCTATTATGAGAATTTCATTATAGAAACAGAAATATTAACGATACCCCACCCAAAATTACAGGACCGCAAATTTATTCTTAAGCCATTAGCTGATATTTCCCCACAGTACTATCATCCTATATTAAATAAGGATACTAGAAACTTGTTACAAGAATGCAAAGATAAAAGTGTCATTACTAAACAAGTTAAAAAGCTTTTCAAAAATCGACACATGCTTTTTGCCAGTTTTGAATATGTGGCCATTGAAGGTAACATTGGTGCCGGTAAAACAACTTTGGCAACTAAAATTTCAGATGATTTTAATGCTAAACTCATATTGGAACGATTTGCCGAAAATCCATTTCTACCAAACTTTTACGAGGATCAAGCTAGGTACGCATTTCCGTTAGAGATGTCTTTTTTGGCAGATCGCTATCAACAATTTACAGAAGATACAAATCAGCTTGATCTCTTCAAAAGTTTTATGGTGAGCGATTATGACATATACAAATCATTAATTTTCGCAAAGGTCACCTTACAGCAAAACGAATTTGAGCTTTACCGCAAAGTTTTTAATTTCATGTACAAGGAGGTTAAAAAACCAAGAATTTACGTTTATCTGTATCAAACTACAGATCGACTTTTAGAGCAAATTAAAAAGCGTGGTAGAGATTATGAACAAAATATTGAACTCTCTTACCTAGAACGAATAAATAGAGGTTATTTTGACTTCCTAAAGACCTACCCAAAAGAAAATCAACTAGTTATAGATGTTAGTGATTTAAATTTTGTAAGTCGTACTAGCGATTATGAAACCATTTTAACAAAAATTGAAGGCTTTGCATTATCATCACTATAGTGCAAAATATTGTGTGATTTCTTGCGTAAATGAAAAGGATTCACTTTATTGCAACAGCACAAGTGCAACTAACTAACTCAAACTATACTTGAAAACCTGGTCAATGATCAGGTTTTTTTATGCATTCAATTTATTCCAACAATCCCAAACCACAACCCCCACACTTACAGAAATGTTTAAAGAGTGCTTAGTCCCGAATTGAGGAATTTCTAAAATCTCATCACTTGCGGTAACAACATTTTGTGCAACCCCTTTGACTTCGTTACCAAAAATCAACACTTGTTTTTTATCGTTCACTGGGATATACTTATTTAATTGAGTCGAATTCTCAGCTTGTTCTACCGATATCACATGATATCCTTCAGCTTTCAACTTCGCTACTAAATCAATAGTCTCAGGCACATACTCCCAATCAACACTTTCCGTAGCGCCCAAAGCGGTCTTATGAATGTCCTTATGTGGTGGGGTCGCGGTAATTCCGCATAAGTAGATCTTCTCGATCAAAAAGGCATCCGCTGTCCTAAAAACCGATCCAATATTGTTCAAGCTCCGTACATTATCCAACACAATACAAATAGGAGTCTTTTCAACCTGTTTAAACTCATCCACATTAAGTCGGTCCAATTCGCTATTCTCCAGTTTACGCATTCAATTAAATTTAAATATTCACTTTTTACACTACCGATATCCTTAGACAAACACCTCTCCTACCAACATAAAGTTATCCCCAAAATATCAACAATAGTGTACATTCCAGTAGATAAACCTTACATTCGTTGTTTCAGAAAGGAATGCAAAAATAAGTTAATAAAATCGCTTT
>RCMY010002345.1_pt1 | contig 17241 bp, 9 predicted proteins | sample 2041341 | NCBI WGS metagenome assembly RCMY01 (sample SAMN09708234, study PRJNA481090) | Marine sediment metagenome, whole genome shotgun sequencing project. | reverse complement strand
CATCACGATTTCCTCTTCTACAACATTTGGATATACTGAAGAAGAGGATAAACCTGTGAAGATTTTTGCCTTTGGAAAGAATATTCCGACGCCTATAGGCGATATCGTTATTACGCCTAATGTCGAGGTTTTTGAAAATTATAAGGATCGAAAATTACGCGTAGCGGTAAGCCCTATTAATGACGTTGCCCAATTATATAGAACGAAATTGGTCGTAACCAATCCTGGTGATTTCTCCAATATCGTAAATTTGAGTTTGGAAGATCCAATAGCGGAAAAAGCCCAAAATATTCTTAACTCCCTAGTCCGAATATATAATCGCAACGCAGTCGAAGACAAACAGATCATTGCCGACCGCACCTCTAATTTTATCAATGAAAGAATTGCCGATATTTCTACAGATCTATCCAGTGTAGACCAATCCGCCCAGGATTTTAAGACCGAGGCGGGGGTTTCCGACATTGCAGCCGAGGCCAATGTGAACCTCAATGTAGGGGTGGCCAACCAACAGGAACTGGCCAACGCTAGAAATCAACTCAATATGGCGTCATCGATGCAAGATTTAGTGGAAAACCAAGATGGTTTTGAGGTATTGCCTACTAATATAGGATTATCTGATCCAACAATTGCGGGTACCACCGATCGGTATAACCAGTTGGTTTTGGAAAGAAAAAGATTGTTGAAAAGTTCCAATGAAAAAAACCCCGTTATTGTTAACCTTGACCAGCAGATTGCCGGCTTGAGACGAAGTATGCAGTCGAGCTTGAGCAGTAGTGTGAACAACTTGGGCATGACCGTTAATTCGCTTAGCGGGCAACAAGCACGTTTTAACTCTAAACTATATTCGTCGCCTGCGAAGGAAAGGGCATTACGGGATATTACGCGACAGCAACAGACTACGGAATCGCTCTATCTCTACCTATTGCAAAAACGGGAGGAGGCGCAGATTACTGCTGCCTCAAGCTCCCCAAAATCGAAGATTATCGATGAGGCATACAATGTAAGTAAGCTTCCTGTTTCCCCAAAGAAGCCACTGATTTATTTGGCGTCCGTGATTTTAGGTTTGTTATTACCGTTTACGATTATCTATGCCAACGACCTGCTCGATAACAAGATTCACAACATGCATTCTTTGGAAAAATTGGTCAGTAATATTCCAGTATTGGGCGAACTCCCCAAATTGACGAAAAAGGACAACAAATTTATTGTTAAGGAAGATCGTTCGGTGTTGGCAGAATCCCTTCGTATCGTACGTACCAATCTTGATTATATTATAAAGGCCCGACAGCTTAATAAAGGCAAGGGCAATATCGTTTATGTCACCTCTAGTGTGCCCGGTGAGGGAAAAACCTTCTTGTCGACCAACCTATCGATGATCTTGGCGAGTACAAACAAAAAAGTATTGCTGGTCGGTGCCGATATTAGAAACCCGAAACTCTATACTTTTTTTACGGGAAGCGATGTCGATAAGATGGCGAAGCCTAGCCGCAACAAAGATGCGGGCCTTACCGAATATCTTTACGATAATACTTTAGAGGTAAGGGATATTGTAAACCCGATGTTGATTCATCACAATACCATCGATGTCATCTACTCGGGTAGAATACCGCCCAACCCGGCCGAACTTTTGATGAGCAGCCGTATGAAAGGGCTTTTTGAACAAGTTTCGCAAACCTATGATTATGTGATTGTCGATACGGCGCCGTTGATGGTTGTAACCGATACCTTGCTCATCAGCGATTATGCCGACCTTTTGATTTACGTTACACGTGCTGGGGTTACAGAAAATAAAGCTGTAAATTTCCCTATCAAATTACAGGAAGAAGGTAAAATAAAAGGCCTGTCTTTTGTCGTGAACGATGTAGAGGCATCGAATTTAGGCTATGGCGGAAAATATGGGTACGGCTATGGCAAGTCGCAGAAAAAATGGTGGAAGTTTTAGTGCTACTTCTAATTTAGAAATTAACAAAAAACCTTGAAGTTCTTTCAAGGTTTTTTGTGCTTATAGGCTACAGCTAAAATCATAATCGTAAATTTATCCTTGATTTTTGACAGCTATTTCCAAATATCTGCTTACAGCATTTTGAAAATGCGCTGGCATCAATTTATTTTCTTCCCTCGTTATATCCCTTTTTTTAGACATATAGTATCGAAAATCGTGAATGGAAGCTTTAAAAAAAACATATTGTACTTTATCGATATTCGGTTCGGTTTTAACGAAAAACGGTAGGGTATCAGCCCCTTAAGCTGTTATTATTCTATATTTGCGTTTGATAGCTTAGAAACCTATTTGAAAAATCACTTATGACGATGAAAAAACTATACCCCATAAACAAAGTAGTTCTTCACCTCTTTTTTATCTTGCTAGGGCTCGGCGCCGTTACACAGGTTCGGGCACAGTTGCCGACCACATTTCAGTTAAACGAAGTACAATCCGGTTTTACCAATGCCACCTCCATGAGTTTTGCGCCCGATGGCCGCATTTTTATTTTAGACCGGTTTGGCGAAATATTGATTTATAAACCGGACTTGTTAACGACCGTATCCGCGGGTACGATTCCTGTTTTTCATCAGTTCGAGGACGGACTATTGGCCATGGCCTTTGACCCCAACTTTTCGGAAAATAATTTTATTTATGTTTATTATTCGGCCATATCACCTGCCGTAAATAGAATTTCACGTTTTACAATGAATGGTGATGTTATCAATTTACAGTCGGAAATTGAATTTTTTGAGTGGGAAGTACAACGAAACAATAGTTTTCATGCCGGTGGCGATATGGGCTTCGATTCGAAGGGTAACCTTTATATTTCGACCGGGGATAATACCAACCATGGTAGTTACGCTGCCATAGACGAGGTCAATCCCGATAACAGTGCAGAAAACAGCTCTTCTAACACCAATGATTATCGAGGAAAAATTTTGAGGATTACGCCCCAGCCTAACGGTACCTATACGATACCTGCAGGAAACTTGTTTCCCGCGGGTACCCCGAATACCAAACCTGAAATTTACGTGATGGGTGCCAGAAACCCATATCGTATGTTCATCGATACGCAGAATAACGATTGGATATTTTGGGGCGATGTTGGCCCCGATGCTAACTATAACGATCCGCTGAATCATGACGGACCAAACAATGTTTTGGGGCCCGAGGGAATGGATGAGATTAATCTAACGAAAGAAGCCGGCAACTTCGGATGGCCTTATTTTTCAGGGGTCGATAACGATGCGTACCAAATAACGTATGCTTCGCCCAAGTACTATAACAATCCGGCTGCCCCGAAGAACAATTCGACATGGAATACGGGTATAACCGATCTTCCTGCAGCACAACCTGCTTTATTGGAATTTTTTCACAGGAGTTTTTTCGCCGGACCCCGCTATTATTACGATGAAACTTTGACGAGCCAACAGCGTTTGCCCGCCGATTTCGATGGCATTTTTTTCTATTACGATTTTAATTCCAGTAGGGTATGGGCCGCAAATCTCGATAATCAAGGGAATGTGGTTAATTCTGAACAACTCGCACCGTCGGTTTTTCCGGATTCAGGTTCAGACGGGTATATCGATATGGAAATAGGACCCGACGGACACCTATACATTTTAGTGTATGGCGTGGGTTGCTGTGAAAATGGGGATGGGAGCGGTAAATTGGTACGCGTTGATTATACGGGCGTGATTACTAATTCACCTCCTGTTGTCACTGCTACCGCTAACGTTACCGATGGTCCACTTCCGTTAGCGGTGAACTTTTCTAGCGAGGGCACTGTGGATCCAGATGGGGACACCCCACTTTCTTATGCCTGGGATTTTGAAACCGATGGCACCATTGATTCTACCGAAGAGAATCCATCACATACCTATAATGAAGAAGGTGTTTTCAATGCCCAGTTAAAAGTTGATGATGGCAACGGAGCCATCGGTGTGAAGAACATTACCATCTACGCCGGAAACTCAAAGGCCGTATTCACCTACAATTCCCCTCCCGATGGGGGGCTTATAGGTTGGGGCGATGAAATTTCAATCGATTTAACGGTCGACGATGCCGAAGATGGCAATACAACGAACGGTGGTATTGATTGTAACGACGTTAAAATTGTACCTTCTTTGGGGCATTTGGGCCATTTTCACGATGGTGCTACTATAAATGGCTGTCCGAAAAACTTCACCTTGGAATATGAAGGCCATGATATACATGGCGAAATGGATCTTTTTTATGTGCTGGGCACTAATTATACAGATAAAGGGAAGTTGATTTCCTTTGATCAGATACAATTGCACCCCAAAAGAAAGGAAGCGGAATTCTTTGATGCCCAAAGCGATGTTACCGTGATACCTAATTCCGACCCAATGGAGGGTGGTAGCGAGGCCATTCAGGTAAATAACAACAGTAATATAGTTTTTGAGGGAAGAAACCTTCAAAATATAAGCTCGGTCAGCTACCGTGTGGCCTCGGCGGTTGCCGGGGGAAGCATCGAGTTGCGGGTAGGGAGTGCAACAGGTGCTTTATTGGCTACCACTGCGGTCCCGAATACCGGAGGCGCTACTGTTTGGGAGAATGTAGAAACCACTTTCACTGATCCGGGAGGTAAGAACAATTTGTTTTTTGTTTTCAAAAATGCAGGAACTCCTCAAAGCAGTTTCAATGTCAACTATATTGAGTTTATCGGTGGGGGCGTGTCCGTCGATAAATCTCCACCTTTGGTTGAAGCAGCGGAAGTGACCTCACCAGGGCAAGTGACCGTTGAATTTTCGGAGTATGTTAGCAAGGCTACGGCCGAACAAGTGGCCAATTTTACGATAGATAATGGAATTACGGTGTCTGGCGCTGTATTGCAGCCCGATAATAGAAAGGTGGCATTGACTATCTCACCGTTAACTCCCGGAACGACATATAACCTAACGGTAGATAATGTTGAGAATACCTCAGGTTTGGCCATTGTTAGTAAATCTTATCCGATATCTACTATTAATACCGTCCGGATAAATACCGGGGGCCTCCAGACTATTGCCGGCGGTCAAATATTTATGGGCGACGATTTTTCGACAGGAGGTGCTGTTGCCGAAGCAGTCATACCCATTGCAGGTACTAACGATGATGCCCTATACCAGTCCGAACGCTTTGGTGAGTTTTCGTATGAGATTCCCGTACCGGCAGCTGGTGATTACGATATCCGTTTGCATTTTGCCGAAACCTTTTTCGGTGTCGGTAGTCAGCCCGGAGGTGCCGGCACACGGGTATTCAATGTAAGCATTGAAGGAAATCCAGTGTTGACCAATTTCGATATTTTAAACGAGGTCGAAGCCGCTACCGCCCTGCAAAAGGAACTTGATAATATTACGGTCAATGATGGTTTTGCCAGTATTTCGTTTACTTCGGTATCTGAAAATCCTAAAATATCGGGCATTGAAATATTGCCCCCCGATACCTTTATTGGTAGTAACAATGGTCCGAAAATAACGATTATCTCACCATCGAACTCCTGGGATGTAAACCAACCCTTCGAGGTGGCATTTCGGGTTGAGAACTGGACGGTAAGTGAAAAAGGCACCCATCTACATTATTATATTGATGATGTAATGGTAGATCGGTATTACGAGTACGATCCTATTCCGATAGACGAACTCGGTTTAGGAGAACATAAAATTAAAGTAGAACTCTTCAATGCCGATCATACAGGTACAGGAATTTTTGATGAGGTGACGGTCAACGTAACAGGTGCAATAACGTGTAACGAGACCCCGTTTCCCGATTCATGGGAAGTGCATGAGTTGGAAGAAAATCCATATGTAGTTATTTATACTTTGCCAGATCATGATCTTGACGGTGATGGCCTAAAGGACATCGTGACCGGTGGCTGGTGGTATAAAAATCCCGGGTCGGCTTCTGGCGACTGGGTTAAAAGCGATATCGGTGGTGATTTTGGTAACGTGGCCCATGTTTATGATTTTGATGGGGATGGATTTATGGATTTATTGGGAACGACCGGTAAATACGAAAATGAAGTGTTGGTGTGGGCGAAAAACGACGGTAACGGTAATTTTACGGTTTATAACAATATTCCGTCAGGAAATACAGGGTATCGCGAACCTTTCTTAGCAGGTATTGCCGGTGGAGTCTTTGATGTGGGTGGACCTTATCAAATGGCCATCAACTGGAACGGGGCGGAAGAAACAGGGGCGGCCGTACAAATGTTGACACCCTCCGAAAATCCTACGGAAGGCACGTGGTCTTTCGTCGATATTGTAGGTTCGGCTTCCTCTGGAGAGGATATAAAGGCCGGGGATATCGATCGTGACGGTGCCTTAGATCTTTTTCAAGGTATCAATTGGATGCGCAACACAGGTAATGGTACTTTTATAACCTATAATACCGGTATAACCTACGGATCTACCCCGGACAGGTTGCAACTGGCCGATTTCGATCGCGATGGCGATTTGGATGCGGTTGTCGGACAATTGGGCTTTGCGACGGATAATAGCAGAAGTTTTGAGTTTTCTTGGTTCGAGGCACCTCAAGACCCTACACAGCTTTGGACTCGTCATGTGCTTGACCCCAATATTGCGGGCAGTCTTAGTGTTTCTACCGTTGACATCGATTTCGATGGCGATATGGATATCGTGGTCGGGGAGTGGGTAGGCGAGAAGCGTTTGATCGTTTTTGAAAATGACCTATGTGGTAGTGGCGAATTTAAATTACAGGTTATCGATGACGGGGCATTAGGTTTTGAGCACCATGACGGCGCGATGGTAACGGATATTGATAATGATGGAGATCTTGATGTGATTTCCAACGGATTCAAATCCGACATGATTCCTCGCATTTACGAGAATACAACTTTCCAGCCGACTAGCGGTGGTAATGGTCCTGTGGTCAATGCCGGCGAAGATCGTACCGTGCTTCCTCCCTCCGTTACCTTGAACGGATTAGGCAGCGATCCAGACGGTGGCTTGGTAACCTATCAATGGACACAAGTAAGCGGCCCGAACACAGCTGCATTCAGCGGTGATACTACAGTTAATTTGACAGCTAGCGATTTGATTGTGGGTGTATATGTTTTCCGCTTGACCGTTACGGATGATGAAGGTGATGTTAACTTTGACGAGGTAACGATTACCGTTTCGAGTCAACTCGGCGGTGCGCGTATCAATGCGGGTGGACCAACCTTTACCTTTGAAGGAGATAGTTGGTCGGAAGACCAATATTTTAATGGTGGCACGGCTTTCAGTAGTACTGTTGCCATCGAAAATACGACGAACGATCAATTGTATCAGACCGAACGATATACTTCGGGCAATACTTTGGTTTATGAAATTCCTGTAGCGGAAGGCGATCACGGCGTTAATTTGCACTTTGCCGAGATCTTCTTTGGCGTACCCGGTGCCGGGGCAAGCGGGGGTGCCGGATCAAGGGTATTCAATGTCGATATCGAGGGTCAGGAGCAATTGCAGAACTACGATATTTTTGTTGCCGCCGGTAATGCGGGTGCAACAGCCGTGGTGGAAAGTTTTACGGGCATTAATGTAACCGATGGATTTTTGACCGTAACACTGAGCAAGATAACTGAATTTCCGAAAATATCGGGTATCGAAGTTCTAGCACCGGTGGCCACTGAAGGTGCACCTATAGTGGAAGCGGGACCTGATCAGGTTATTACACTTCCGAATAATAGCGCTGTGCTTCCCGGCTCCGGAACAGATCCCGATGGAGGGCAAGTAACTTATTTATGGACACAACAGAGCGGACCTGCTGATGCTACCCTAAGCGGTGTCGATACGGCCGAGTTGTCCGTAAGCGATTTGGTCGCCGGCACATATGTTTTACGATTGACCGTTACCGACGATGAAAGTGAAACGGCTTTTGATGAGGTAAAGGTATCCGTTGTACCGGAAGGTGGACTTTTGGCGGTTGTCGAAGCCGCACCGACCATGGGCAATGCTCCTTTAGAGGTAGCGTTTACCGGTAGCAACTCTGTTGGAGAAATTGCAAGTTATCTGTGGGATTTTAAGGATGGCAATACGTCTACCGAAGCCGACCCGGTAAATACCTTCTTGGCCGATGGTAACTATGAGGTAGAATTGACCGTTACCGATGCGGGGGGTATGACAAACACCGCCTCCATTACCATAGCGGTCGGAGAAACGGGTGACGAGAATTTGGTAGGTATCTTTTTGGAGCAGAATCCTCCGAAAGATGGTATTGCTATCATACGAGTAATGAACCAGCCCGAGAACTTTATGATGTTGGGAATCAATGTACATGATATGCACGGCCGTTTGCTGAACGGTTATAGCCCTGAGGAAATAACGGTCAATGGCGACACCTATGAAGTTCCGGTGCATATCTTGAAAGCCGGCCTCTACTTTTTTGAAATTGCCAAAAATCAAGGAAAACCCGTAACCTTGAAGGTGCTTGTTAGAAATTAATACCAAAGATTTAGATAGAAAAGGGGTAGTTTCCAAGCAGGAAACGACCCCTTTTTTTATGGCCCGCTAATACCAAATGGAATTCACGGGTTTTTTGATGATTTTTTCGGATTTCTAGGCGATTTTAGTCAAAAATTACAAGCTACGCTTACAAAAACCAACGACGAAATATGGAAAAGGAACGAAAAACCCGCTTTTAGGCTTGGTGTTAACAACCCCTAGTAAAACGTCGCAATTGTATTATTGATAAGTGGTAATAGCTGTTCCACCGCTTTTCTGGATAAGGTCAGCTTTTTAAGGGAGTTCAATTGATCGAGATTATGGACGTCGGAGGCCAAGAAATCGATGAGGCCGTCCTGCAGGAGTTCGTTGGCCACTTTTGGCACTTCCTTGCCGTAATACTCGCCAAGCGACAGAAGGTTCATTTGAAATAGGATGCCATGTTCTTTGTACTCCGTGTACTTTCGCATACGGTTGTGTAAAAAGCCGTAGCGTTCGGGATGGGCGAGAATAGGATAATAACCTTTTGATGCGGTCTTAATAATGGCCTCTTCAAAATTGATCGGAGGTTGCAGGTATGACATTTCGACCAACAGATACTCTTTTCCCATCGGCATAGCCGTTCCGGTTTCGAGAAGGTGCTCAAAATTGTCATCAATCATGTGTTCCGCGGCGGCCTCAACGGAGATATGCTTCAAATCATGGATAATCAAGGCGTGTTGTACCTGTGAAAGTGCTCTAGAGATGGTCTCTTTATCATTGGGATAATAATTGTGCATGATATGCGGCGTAGCGATAAAATGGGTTACCCCAAATTCTTCGAACCCTTTAATCAAGGCTATGGATTCGTCTACAGTCTTGGCACCATCATCGATACCGGGGAGTATATGATTGTGGATATCGATAAAACCATCCAGGTAATCTATCAAGAATTTTTTTCTACTGAAAAATTGCATCATTTACTTTGGTTCTGATTAAGTAGTCGAGGGTATAACGGACAATTCCGATTTTTATGATTTACAAAACTCGGTAAAATCTAGGTTTTGCGAAGATAATGCAGAACCCATCTAAAATTCAATATTAGGCAACCCAACTATTTATGCTCTTAAGTTTTAATTTCCCTAGGCATGCCTCGTTCGTTTTAAGAGCTTAAACAGATGGCACTAAAATCAGCGAATTCTCGGATTTACCAATTAGCACAATTAGCTTTTTTGGAATTTAGTACTTGGTATTGTATTTCACATTCCCTTGATTGCGGCCTCAGCACACCGTTCTCCATCCATGGCGGCGGAAACGATGCCTCCGGCATAGCCACCACCTTCCCCGCAGGGAAACAGGCCTTTAATTTCCGGATGCTCCAAATTTTTGTTTCTGGGGATGGTAACGGGGGAAGAGGTGCGGGATTCTACACCTACGACATTCGCCTCGGATGTATAATAGCCATTCATCTTTTTTCCGAATTCCTCAAATCCTTTTCGTAAACGGCTGCCGATCAATCTTGGTAAAAGAGAATGTAAAGGGGCACTTTGAAGTCCTGGTTGGTAGGATGAGGGGTTCAAATCTTTGGAAATCCGTCCTTCGACAAAATCCGTCAAGCGTTGTGAGGGCGCTTTTTGGGTGCGGCCACCTGAGGTAAAGGCTAAGCGCTCTAAATCTTTTTGATATTCCAAACCTTTTAATGCCCCAAAACCTTCATATTTGCGGATATCCTCCTCTACATTGATTTCTACTACGATTCCGGAATTCGCAAAGGGATTATTGCGTCTCGAAGGCGACATCCCATTGACCACCACTTCACCGGGGGCTGTTGCCGCGGGAACGATAAACCCACCGGGACACATACAGAACGAATATACGCCCCTGCCTTTTACCTGTTCGACGAGACTGTATGCCGCGGCCGGAAGTAGTTCGTGACGTTGCCCCTCACAATTATATTGTATCGAATCGATGATATGTTGAGGATGTTCCACGCGAACGCCCATGGCAAAGGACTTAGCTTTTAGCGCAATTTTCTTTCGATCGAGCAGATAGAAAATGTCCCGGGCGGAATGGCCGGTCGCCAATATTACCCGATCGACATCCATTTCATTTTTGTTATCTAAAACGATAGATTTCAACTGGTTGTCCCTTATTACAAAATCCGTTACTTTAGTATTAAAATGGACTTCCCCACCATGCTTAATAATCGTTTCGCGGATATTCTGAACGATTTGAGGCAGTTTGTTCGTGCCGATATGCGGGTGGGCATCTACTAAGATCCGCTCCGTTGCCCCGTGGTGTACCAAACTTTCGAAGATACGGCGTACATCGCCGCGTTTAAGGCTTCGGGTATAGAGTTTTCCGTCGGAATACGTGCCAGCACCACCTTCGCCGAAACAGTAGTTGCTATCTTCGTTGACGATGTGGTCTTGGTTGATAGCCTTAAGGTCGCGTCGTCGATTTTGAACGTTTTTGCCGCGTTCGAGCACAATCGGTTTAAAACCCAGTTCGAGACAGCGGAGTGCCGCCCACATACCCGCGGGACCAAATCCGATGATATGAACGGGCCGTGATTTCGAAACATCCTTATAATCAAAAGTGTAATCATTTTCGGGTAAATCTTCACCGATATACGCCGCTAATTTGTAATTAAAGACCACGGTCGGTTTTCGCGCGTCAATGGATTTCCGAAGGATTTTTAGCACAAATTCCTTCTCGGAAAGTCCCAAGTACTTGGCGGCCCTTTGCTTCAGGCTTCCTTTTTGGGCTTCTTCTTCAAGATTTAGGCGTATTTGTAGTTTTTTGACCATGCCGTAAAATTAAGGCGAATTTTACTTTATATCACTTCATTCGCCAAACTCGACTTCCTTAAACTAAACAGTTAAAATTTGGAATTTGGAATTTTTCTCTTCCAACCGCTTCAACCCTCAAATTCCACAGTTCGGTATTTCTTTTTTTGTATTGCATTACTATTTGGTCAAATTTGTCTCCTGCAACCAGATACAGGCTTACCCGCCTGCTGACGAGGCAGCCTTGATCTTTTTGCTATCTTTAAACCGGAGTGCACTTTTGGAGAACAACAATTTATGCAGCGATTTTTAAAGGAATTGATAAAGGCGGTACTTGTAGGCACCTGTATTTTTGCAACGCTCATGCTTGTCTCATATTTCAACGGAAATTTTGAGAAGGGCTACGACTATGCCTATTTGTGGAAGGAATACTACAGTATTCTGGCTTACTCGATTATCATATATCTGGCCAATGCCTACCTTTTTATCTATCTTCTCAAAAGGTTCAATAGAAATCTTTTCGGTCCCAGGAGCTTTCCTATTTCCATAAGCGGTACCATAGGGGTTACCCTGGTGGCTTTGTTTATAACCCGTTTTTTACATTGGGTCGTTCTTGAGGGAATGAGCGTCGAAGATTTTTGGTCAAAGCAAAGTTGGGATTACTATTGGGTAACCATTGTCATATCGGCGGCAGTCGGCGCCATCTTCTACGCATTTTTCTATTACAAATACCGTCAGGAATCCAAAGTCAAGGAGCAAAAAATAATCGCCGGTACCGCCTCCGCCAAGTTCGACGCCCTTAAAAACCAGTTAGACCCGCATTTTCTTTTTAACAGCCTGAACGTATTGACCAGTCTTATCGAAGAGAATCCGCAGCAGGCACAAAAATTTACCACCGCGCTATCTAAAGTATACCGATATGTGCTGGAGCAAAAGGACAAAGATTTGATTAGTGTGGACGAAGAACTGCAATTCGCGAAAACCTATGTACGGCTTTTGAAAATGCGTTTCGAGGACAGTATCGTTTTTGATATTCCCGATGCAAGCCAAAATCCCGATGCCAAGATTGTGCCACTTTCGTTGCAACTTTTATTGGAGAACGCCGTAAAACATAATATGGTGACCGCGTCAAAACCTTTACATATCAAAGTTTTTGAAGAAAATGGGGGATTGGTAGTCCAAAATAACCTACAGGAAAAACAAACCGTTAAAAAAAGCAGCGGTGTCGGCTTGCGCAATATACAACAGCGGTACGGCATTCTTACGGACAGGACTGTCGAAATCGAAAGAACAGCCGCTACGTTTAGGGTCCGCCTTCCCATACTTTCGAAACAGATATCCATCATGGAGACCCAAAAGGGGTATATTGAGGACAAACGTTACGAAAAGGCGAAGGAAAGGGTAGAGGCTATCAAAGGGTTTTACGGCAATCTAATAGCCTACTGTATTGTCGTTCCGTTCTTGGCCTATTTGAACTACCGCACGACAAGCTTTCCATGGGTGTTGTTTCCTTTCTTAGGATGGGGATTTGGCTTGGTGATGCATGGTATGGAAGCCTTTGGCTACAATCCCATCTGGGGAAAACGCTGGGAAGAGAAAAAAATGCGGGAATTTATGGAGGATGAAAGCTAGTGTCAAGTAAAGCCTGTCTAAATGTCGGAGTGGCAGAAGTTTTAATAATCAGGGAAGTGTACGACTCATCCCCAAAAAACGACAGTTCAGAAATACAGTTTTAATTAAATAATCCGATTTTTGGATATTTGTTATAACAAAGAGACTAAACCTTAAGAAATGAAAAATTTACAACAAGAGAACAAGTACCTTCGGGCCAAAGAGCGCGTAGAGGAAACCCGAAAATTTTACACCGGTCTAATGTCCTACATCGTAGTCATAGCTGGGTTGGCCGGGCTCAATTACTACATAGATGAATGGAGGCACCCTTGGTTTCTCTGGGCGGCTCTTGGTTGGGGCATCGGTCTGGTGTTCCAAGCGGCAAAGGCCTTCAATCTGAACCCCTTCTTCGGACGGAATTGGGAAGAACGAAAAATAAAGGAGTTTATGCAAGAAGATGAGCGCAGGACACGGTGGGAATAAGGAATTCATGTAAAAAGATGAGCGCAGATCACGGTGGGAATAGGGTAGTGGGCAGTTGCCCCGAAGTTTCGTGGGCAGTGCACAGTGAAAATCGCAGTTTCGTCGTCGTCGCGAAGTAAACATTGATATGTATAAAGTCACATTTATTTAGTATTTAATCATCAATTACGAAATACAGGATTATGGAAACAAATAAAAGAGACAAACGGATAAGAGCCAAAAATCGCGTCGACCAACTCAAGGGTTTTTACATTCACTTAACGGTGTACATGCTGGTCAATCTATTCATCATCGCGGTATCATTAACCGCACGTATGAACAACGGAGAAGGTTTCGCTGAAGCATTTTTCAATTTCGGAACTTTCGCAACTCCCATATTCTGGGGTATAGGATTGGCATTTCATGCGGCAAAAGTGTTGGCGTACAATCCCTTCTTCAGCAAAGAATGGGAAGAACGGCAAATTCAGAAATATATGGAGCAAGACCGACGGGAAGCGGAGAGGTTTAATAAGTAGTGAACTTGAGCTTTTCAATTGACATCAACTGCGACGTAGGCGAGGGCGCGGGTAACGAGGCGAAACTCTTTCCGCTCATTTCCTCATGCAATATTGCCTGTGGTGGCCATGCCGGGGACGCATCCTCGATGCAAAGGCTTGTCCGTTTGGCGAAGGAATTTAAGGTAAAGGTCGGGGCGCATCCATCTTATCCCGATAAAGAAAATTTCGGAAGGTCTTCTATGGATATCCCATCCGAAGTACTTATTCAAAGTATCCAAGACCAGACGGCTGAGCTTGTTTCCATCCTTAGAAAAGAAAATATACCGCTGCATCATATTAAGGCCCATGGTGCCCTGTACAACGAAATTGCCAAGAATACCGAGTTGGCCAAATTCTTCTTGAAAGCCATTGCCGACCATAAAGAGGATGCCCTTATTTATGTGCCCTACGCCTCCGAAATAGCAAAAACAGCTATGGCACAGGGTTTTTCCATAGCCTACGAAGCCTTTGCCGACCGTAATTACAACGATGATCTTAGTTTAGTATCCCGAAAACATCCGCTGGCATTGATAAAATCCCCGGAAGCGGTTTTAAAACATATCGTTCAGATGGTCAAACACCAAAAAGTAGGAACGATAACTGGAGAAAACGTGAAAATTTTGGCCGATACTTTCTGCATCCATAGCGATACCCCTTCGGCATTTGAAATAGTATTGTATCTTTCGGAACAATTACCGAACCATAATATACGGATCAAAAAGTGAGCAGCTACGATATTTCCATACGGCCTTTCGGTATACATTCTATTTTATTAGAGTGGCCCAATCGTGTCGAAGAGGCCATTCTTGAGGATATACTACAGTTTATACAGCACCTTGAAGACCATTGTTTTGAGGAGGAACAATGGGAAATGGTGCCCGCTTACAATTCCCTTACGCTTATTCATCGGGAAAAACCGATTGATTTTGAAAATTTTAAAGGGAAGCTTTTAAAATGGTATGCAGCCGATAAAAAGGAGGTGTACCGTGAAAAACTGTTATGGCGGCTTCCGGTCTGTTATGATATTGAATTCGGAATAGATCTCGAGGAGGTTTCAGGATATTCGGGACGGTCTATTGAAGAAATAATCCAACTGCACACCGAAAGTCAATATACAGTTTACGGTATCGGTTTTCTGCCCGGTTTTATGTATTTGGGAGGTATCCCGAAGACATTGGAAATTCCTAGGAAATCGAAGCCTAGGCCCAAGGTGCTAAAAGGCGCTGTCGGTCTGGCGGGCAAGCAAACGGGTATATATCCCCAAGATTCCCCAGGCGGATGGAATATTATCGGTAGCTGCTCGGTGCCGATGTTCGATCCAAAAAAGTCAGACCCCTGCTTTGTTAGCGTGGGTGATAAGGTGCAGTTCTACCCCATCGAAAGGGCGGAATACGACCTGCATAAAATTCAGGGCGAAGTGGGTATCTATAAAGTGGAAAAAATTATATTGGATGCTTAAGGTATTAAAGGCCGGATTGTTTACGACCGTGCAAGATGCCGGCAGGTTCGGGTATTTGAACAAAGGGGTTCCGGTGGCCGGATATATGGATTCGTTTTCAGCGCAAAAGGTCAATATGCTGCTGGAAAACGATGACGATGCCGCGGTCATCGAAATCACCATGACCGGTCCCACCCTGGAATTCGGGGAACCAAGTTATATCTGCATGGGCGGTGCCGCGATAACGGCTACGCTCAACAATGAACCTGTTCAAACGTTTCGGGTAATAAAAGTCGAGAAAGGAGACATTCTGTCCTACGGCAAGCTGAAAAAAGGTTTTCGTAGCTATTTGGCGATCAAGGGCGGGTTTATAGTTCCCATGGTTTTGGGAAGTCGATCCTTTTTTTCTTTCATTACCGCTAAGGACCACCTAGCCGACAGAGCCGAAATACCCTATAAAAGCCTAGACCAATTCACTCCGAAAATAACGGAAATCAAGGTCGATTCCTTTTTGGATGCAAAGGTGCTGGAAGTCTCCAAGGGACCGGAATACGAAATGCTATCCGACAAGCAGTTGGAGGCCCTTTTTTATGGGGAGTTTCATATTTCCAACGAAAACAACCGAATGGCCTATCAATTGGAGGAGCAAATAACCGGCCACGAGGTGTCAATGCTTACTTCGGCCACGCTACCGGGCACCGTACAGTTCACCCCATCCGGAAAATTGATCATTCTTATGAAAGACGGCCAGACCACGGGGGGATATCCCCGCATTCTACAACTGTCCGACAAAGCCATATCCATTTTGGCACAAAAGAAATTTGGGGACGTGGTTTCCTTTAAGTTGGTTTGAATTTTAGTTTTCCGCATTCCGCATTCCGCATTCCGCATTCCGCATTCCGCATTCCGCATTCCGCATCCCGCTTCTAACTTCTGGATTCCGGATTCCCGATTTGTGCTATTGTTCCCCGTTCTCAGGTCCCCGCGCCACCATCCTTTTTCATATTGATTGAATATGATAAAATAAACAGTTTATCATGTTGATTATCAGTAGTATGCAATAATTAAACGATGATTGACATTCGATAGGTTCGAACTGTTAAATTCCAAGGAATTGAGAAACCTATATCTTTGATACGGCACATAGTCTAGCTACCAAAAGAACCTATGGAATGGAATTGAACAAATACAGTAAAAACGTTACCCAAGACCCAACGCAACCTGCCGCCCAAGCGATGTTACACGCTATCGGGCTTACGGACGACGATCTGAAAAAACCACTGATCGGTATCGGCAGCACGGGCTACGAGGGCAACCCATGCAACATGCACTTGAACGATCTCGCCCAAGAGGTCAAAAAGGGCATCAACGAAAGTGGGTCGGTAGGCCTCGTGTTCAATACCATTGGGGTAAGTGACGGTATTTCGATGGGTACCTACGGAATGCGCTATTCCTTGCCCTCTCGTGACTTGATCGCCGATTCCATGGAAACTGTAGTGCAGGCGATGAACTACGATGGCCTCGTAACGGTGGTGGGCTGTGATAAAAACATGCCCGGTGCACTGATGGCGATGATCCGTTTAGACCGACCTTCGGTCATGGTCTATGGAGGAACCATTGCTTCGGGATGTTTTAAGGATAAAAAATTGGATATCGTTTCCGCATTCGAGGCCTGGGGCGAAAAAGTCGCGGGTACTATGAGCGAGGCGGATTATAAAGGGGTGATACACAACGCTTGTCCCGGTGCCGGTGCCTGTGGCGGTATGTATACGGCCAATACAATGGCGTCGGCCATCGAGGCTTTGGGAATGGCCATGCCGTACAATTCCTCCAACCCTGCCATCGGTAAGGAAAAGCAACAAGATGCCATAAATTCAGGAAGGGTCTTACGTCATTTGCTCGAAAACGACATCAAGCCCAGCGATATCATTACCCGGAAATCCTTCGAAAACGCCATCCGCCTTTTGACGCTTCT
>RCMY010002344.1_pt1 | contig 17243 bp, 11 predicted proteins | sample 2041341 | NCBI WGS metagenome assembly RCMY01 (sample SAMN09708234, study PRJNA481090) | Marine sediment metagenome, whole genome shotgun sequencing project. | reverse complement strand
TTCATACATACAATGCTTTCCCAGTAATGGCTATAAAGCGGAACCGATATGCTCGCCGTACCCCAACCGCTGCAAATAGGTTTTGATCTCATTGCGCCTTTCAGCGTCAAGTCGGTGCAAGGGAGATGCCATATAATCATTGCAAATGCCTAATACGGATAAGGCGCACTTGATAGCCTTGATGCTTCTCGTAGGCGATTTTTCTACAGTGTAGATGGTATCGTGAATATACAAAACCTTTTCACGAAGCTTTGCTATACGGTTTACGTCATTGGAAAGGGAAGCTTCATATAGGTCCACAAATAATTTAGGAAATACATTGGCCCCTCCGGCAACGCCTCCATGGCATCCCTTCAAAATGGCATCGGACAAAAAGAGCTCATCACCAACAATTACCGAAAAGTCTGGGGTATTCTTAAACGCCTCGATAAAATCACATAATACTTCTAGGTCCCCCGAACTGTCCTTTACTCCGATAGCCCCTAGTTCCTCAGCTTTTTTTACGTTAGCCGTAGACAAGTTTAATTTGGTACAACTAGGGATGTTGTAGATTAAAAAGGGTAATGGGAGCAAGGGTGCAAGTGCCTGGAAGTAGTGGTTTATTTCTTGTTCGGATAACGGAAAATAAAACGGCGGAGCCACGACCAATGCATCCGCCCCAAAAGTTTGGGCATGATGCGCGATATCTAAGCTTGCCTCAAAAGAAGTATCTGTTATACCTACCAAGACCGGAACCCTATGGTCTACAATCTTACAGGCTTCGGTAATCAGTTTTTTTCGTAGTCCATAGTCCAAACTTGGTCCCTCGCCGTTCGTGCCCAATAAAAAGATGCCGTGTACTCCTCCATCTAAAAGATGTTCGATGAGCTTTTTTAGACCCGCACTGTCCAACTCCTTATTTTCTAACAAGGGAGTGACCATCGGCGGGATGATACCTTTGAGGGGCAATTTCATAAATTTATATTTGGTTGTCAACAAATTAACAGCAAAGCCACTCCCTACACCACTATAATATTACAAGAAACATATTATATTTTAACCTATTTTGGTTTTGCCATGGTGTAATGAAGCCTGTGTTGATACTATTGTCTTTTTTCCAGTGACTTGTTCTGTTAAACGATGCACTGAGCTTGTCGAAGTAGATTTCACATGGATAGAGATAGAAAGGCTATAAGCTTCCAACAACAAATCAATACGGCTGATTTGTACCCTGCAGCAACCACATTTTTGACCAGGCACTATTATTCCCTACATCATCCCCCTTGAATTCGGTGGTCTCCAATTTGTTGATGGCCGATTCGGCATTGGTGGCGTTATTGTCGATCTCATCGATATGATAGTAGAACCGTAATGGCGGAGCGGCCCTCTTGGATGCCTCCCCGGTCTTAAGGTTGGGAATGCCCGTTCGCCTATAATCGAACCAAGATTCGGCCGCGGCGGTCCAGCTCGCTATCCATTTTTGTTCGATGATATCTTCAAAACCCCCGTAAGCGGCCGGACCGGAAATATAGTCGCTATAATCGTCACCAACGCCCCAAGCATTGAACGACTGATTGATGCCTTCGTTGTAATATTGCTCTGCCGTGCCGGAAGCCCATCCTTTTGTCGCTGCTTCCGCAAGAATGAAGTTTACTTCCGAGGCCGATAGCAAACGGGCCTGCAAGAGCTCGCCAGCGGGCTCTTTGTAGATATCGTTCAGTTGTGAGACATGTAGGTTGAGTGTGCCTTGATTCAAATCTTCGCTTAGGTTATACGCCGCCCCAAAGGTCATCGCGGTCGGAAGCCCGACATATTCTTTGTCATAATCAACGGGGAAACCCACCGTTTCCTCATAAGAATCGACAATATTTTTTGCCACATGTCTTTCTCCGTTTTCGACAAAATCGGTACCGTCGGGAGCACCCTCTTCCAATACTAAAGGAACTTCTATTTTATTCGCCCAAACGCCCAATCTTGGGTCGTTCAGCACTTGTAGGGAATCTACCAGCGTGGCAGCCATTTTTATCCTGAAATAAGCGCCTTGGGAATCGGTGTCGAACGTGGTATTGGTAGGCCAGGCATCATCTTGGGTGTTCCCTACATACGCCATATTCGCATCATCGGAAGCTTCCAGAATCAAAGGATATTGGGAAGGGTTGGAAATTATATTCCTAATACCCTGCTCGGCCAAAGCCGGTTCTTTTTCCGATAGTCTCATGTAATATCTTAAGGCAAGGGAATTCGCGAATTTTCGCCATTTGGCGACATCGCCCCCGAACAAAATATCTTGGTCTTCCTGAATGGCAAAGTAGGATCCTTGGTCTTTCGATAAAAGCGTGTTTGCCCTAGCTAAATCTGCCAAAATCCCTTCATAAATGGCCTTTTGATCGTCGAACGCGGCATCAAAAAAATCTGCCCCTTCGTCACCTCGCAAAGCATTGGTATACGGAGCATCGCCCCATAGGTCGGTAATCAATCCGAATAGATACGACTTTAGCACCAGACCAACACCATGGTGAAAGTCTAGATTCCCCTCTTCCGCTTTTTCGATCAAGGTCTTATTGTTCGTCAAAAGCAAATAATAGCCGTTCCAACTATGGCTGTCGTTACTCCAATCATAGGCATTATGCCCACTTGACCACCCATCTTTTTGGGTATGCTGCATTACCCCCGCTAAATCGCCGAAGCCGAGGTTGACCACTGCTTTGCCTGTTCCGCTGATTACGGTGGGCAATAATAGGTTGGGGTCTACATTCTCCGACCCGATCTGATCGGGATTTTCGTTCAACTCTTCCAATCCATGACATGAGCCTAGTAAAATAGAGCCCAAAATCACGAAGACAATTTTATATATACCTTGATTCATGATACTTTCCATTTAAATTGTTAGAAGGTGACTCCGATTTTTAGCCCTATGGGAACCAACCAAGGCTCAACGTTATATCTCTCTATCCCCTGTTTAAATTGGGTGCCCCTGTTGCCCGAATCGGTCTCAGCCTGAAAGGCCCTTTCCGGATCAATACCATAATCGGAATCTTTGGTCCAGAGCATAATATTTCTACTGTACAATGAGATACTCAGGTTATCAAGACCGATCCTCTCGATACGTTTGGAGGGCAAATCATAAGTTATCGCTATTTCCCGCAATTTGATAAAATCGGCATCGAACATATGCGGGGTTCCGAAATCCCACGGATTGGCGACCGAAAACGGAATAAAATTGGTCCCCGCCTCGCCCAGATTCTCGTAATCCAGAATGAAATTACCGTTTTCGTCGTGCGTTCCGACCACCCCGGCGTTGAATATTCCGTCGTATACCACACTACCGCCCAAATCTTCGGGAAACCCACCATCGCTGGGCGGCCCGCCTATGGATAGGAAATTTTCACCATAGATCAGCCGGTCCGCATTGTCCAGCACCCACTGCTTGAGTTCCGGCCCTGCCTCGGGAATCCCCGGATTGACCAAATTGTCCAAAATCTGTTGGCTATAGCCATCTTCGGTGGCGTAGCGTGAGGTCTGCGACATATACTGCCCTCCCGAGCGCCAATCGAAGGTCATGTTCAACGAAATGTTCTTATAGGATAAACTGGTCTGCAGTCCCATTACAAAATCGGGATTGTAGTTCCCCACTTTTACGCGTTCTTCCTGGGCTAGCCATTCCGCATCCTCCCCTTGGCCTATCAAAGGATAGTTAAAATATGGGGAATTAACATCGGTTACCCGCTTTATTTTAGGGGAATAGATATTGCCGACCAAACCGTCTTCTCCCGTGGCAGAATTGGCGACATAGGCCCTTGAGACACTTTTGTTATCGCCCCACAGCTCTATGTAATCTACGCCTTGGGAGAGTTCCAGGATTTTCGATTCGTTGGTGGTATAGTTTAGGTTCAGGTCCAAATTCCAATTTTCGGTACTGAGCGGGGTAAACCCAAGCGATAGTTCAAATCCCTTGCTTTCGAGCACCCCCGCATTGATGCTGACACTATTGTAGCCCGAAGATCCGGGGATGGGAATATTGGGCACGATCTGGTTCCTATTTTCAACTGTATAATACGTGCCCTCGAACCTCAATCGGTTTTGAAACAAGGTCAGATCGAGGCCAAGTTCCAGTGAGGTCGCTTCCTCCGGCTCCAAGTTCGACGAGTTCAGGCCCCCTTCAGCACTATATAGAATCGCATTCTCCCATTGCCCCACATTATTGTAGTAGGCATCTAGTTGATAGGGACTTGTATCGTTTCCGACCCGGGCCCAACCACCGCGCAATTTAAATAAGTCCACTTTGGGAATATTTACAAGTTCGCTGACCAAAAGGCTCAGGGAGGCAGAGGGATAAAAATAAGATCGGCTATCGACCGGCAGCGTACTTGACCAATCGTTTCTAGCGGTAACATCAAGATAAAGAAAATCCCTAAAACCAAAATTAGCTAGACCGTATATGCTATTAATGGCCCTTTCACTCGCAAAACTAGAATATCGAAGGGATGTCGGCGCAATATTGTCAACGGTAAACAAGTTCGGCACGATGAGGCCCACTCTTGAAGCGGCGGAATTACTAAGACCTCTATTTTTTTGGTACATTAAATTGCCCCCAGCCGAAACGGTAAAGTCAAAATCCCCAAAATCTTTGGTATATGTGGCCAATACATCGATATTCGTTTCAAGCCCATTCCTTTCCGCGATACCGTAGGTACCGTTATTGGATTCCCGATCGTAGCCGGGCGCCATTTTGGTTTCTTGAGTCTGTTCGAACCTATTGAGATTATAGCTGGTTCGAATATTGAACGACGGGGCTATTTGCCAATCCAATGCCAGATTTCCGTAAATGCGGAACCTTGAAAAGCTGTTGTTCACCTCATTGGCCAAAAACCAAGGATTTGGGTAATCATCCGAAAAATTGAAAACCTCGTTTCCCGGCAACTTATAGTCCTTGACATCTAAAATATTAACATTGGCAGGTAGTCCATAGGCAGCCTGTAAGGGATTGGTGCCCCGGTTCGAAGCGGGCCTGTTATCGGCGTAACTATGGCTAAAGTTTACGTTGGTACTTACCGTGACCTTATCGCTAAAACCGGAGGATGCGGACAATGAAAAACTATTGCGCTTAAAATCGGAATTGGGTATGATTCCCGTATTGTCCAAGGCCGTGACTCCCAAACGATAATTGAGTGCCTCGGTGCTGTTGGTGACCGTCATACTGTTGGTGGTCGTGATACCGGTTTGCACGAATTCCTTGATGTTATTTGGATAGGACTTGAGTTCTATAGGGATGGCATTGCCATTGGCATCCAAGGGGGAGTTCCATTGTACGGCAAAATAGCCACGGTCGAGTTCCGGGCCCCCATTACCCCCCGCAGGGATGACATCGGGAAGGATATTGCTCCCTCCTTGGGATTTCGGGGAATATGAAAAATACCCGTTTGCAAATTGGTATTGATTCTTCAAATACCGAACAGGAACATCAAAAACAGTATTGGAAGTAAAGGATACTTTCATTTTCTGCCTGTCCGCCGCCTTTTTGGTGGTTATGAGCACGACCCCGTTACCGGCCCTAGAACCATAAAGAGCAGCAGCACTCGGCCCTTTTAGGATACTGACATCTTCAATACTTTGGGGGTCAAGGTCGGAAATGGCGTTTCCGTAATCGACCGGGTTCCTATCGCCGAAACCTCCTATATTATTCAATGAATTGGCTATGGGCACCCCATCGACAACGAATAGCGGCTGGTTATCGGAACTTAACGAAATGGCCCCACGAATCACCATACTTACCGAGGAACCTGCACCTCCGGTAGTGTTCAGGGTCACCCCGGCCACCTTGCCCGAAAGGGAGTTCAGTACATTTTCTTGGGCAACCCTGGTCAATTCCTCGGCCGCAACTTCCTCAACGGAGTACCCCAACGACTTTTGTTCGCGCTTTATGCCAAGGGCCGTTACCACGACCTCGTCCAACGCTTCTGTACCTGCGTTCAATGTGATGTCAATGGAGCTTCGTCCGTTGACCGCGACTTCACGGGGTTCAAAGCCCAAGTAAGAAAACACCAGCGTACCGTCGGGTTCGGTAACATTAATAGTATAGTTCCCATCAAAATCAGTACTTACCCCGGTAGCGGTTCCTTTAAGTACAACACTGACTCCGGGCAAGGGCATTCCGTCTTCGGAAGCCGTAACCGTCCCAGAAACCGTTTGTGCGGTTAGGGTATAGCTGAACAATAAGAGCATCAAAGCGAAGAGCGTGGAAAAATATGTGCCAATAAAAGGGTGGTTCTTATGCGTATCCATGGTCAGGTAGTATCTCGGTTATTGTTTTTGGTCAATCCAATGTCATCCTAAAAATCGTTAAAATCATTCAACGACCTCAAAGGTCAATACGATCGCGTTGGTGTTTACGCCGATAAAATCTTGGGAGGCGGCCAAGAACAGCACTAGGCGCATAGAGGTGTCGTTTATATCCTGAATAATTACTTTTTGTTGAAAATCCTTAAGACCGACGAATTCGGTGCCCGAAAAGTCAAGAGTGCTTACCCCCGCGTAGGTTAACATACCTCCTGGGCCATATACAGATGGAATTTCGAGGTCTTCGTTGGCCACATACGTAAAGGTAGCATCCCCTTCAGGGGCATACAGCCCGGTGCAAAGACCAAAATCGGCACCTCCGTCGTTTACGATTCCGGCCCCGCCCGTTGTCGCAAACTGGTAGAGCAGACCACTAAAAGCCGCACCATCCGCTTTGACATCGTGGCCATAGCTACCATCAAAATAGAAGGTAAAATCATCTTCATATACCTCCGGCATCCCCAGGCCGGCTCCAAAAATACCGGCCGGAAGTGGGTTCGGCGCGCCCTCAAAAGGAGAAAGCTCCGCATCCGCATTGGCGAAATAATCATTGTCGGAATGGCCACTTGCAATCTTCCATGTTTTTCCGTCGGTAGCCGTGGCGCCACCCGTTAAAAGTACGTAGGGGGTTATATCCAAAGCCAGTGCTACTTGTTTGGTAATCGAAGTGCCGCCGGCATCCGTTGCGGTCAAAACAGCGGTATAATACCCTGCCTCGTTATAGGTATGCACAGGATTTTGTTGGGTGCTCGTGTTGCCATCCCCAAAATCCCACATCCATCCGGTAGCACTATGGGTCAAGCCTTGAAAAGCGACCTTTTTGCCTTTGGTACTTTGAAAAATATCCGCCGAGAACGGAAAACTGTCCGTTTGGGCATTGTCGTCCGAGCTACAGGATGATAAAACAAGAAGCAAGGACAATACTGTTCCAAAAATTACCGTTGCATTTCTTTTATCCATAAACTTCTATTTTGATAGCCCTATAATGGCTGAGATTCTTCAAAAGGTTAAATGGCCTAAATGTTAAATAGTATATGTATTTACCAAAAATATGTTAATTTTTTTTAGACTAGTTCATGTATATTATTAGATATGCATTAAATTTTAACCTTTCATTAATTTTTTAAAATTTAATTTTACCGAAGAAGTTAGTATTCCTATGGTCATGAAATCAATTTCCACCACTCGTGTTTTAACCCAATTTCATGAAAAATAATTTCCATTTGTTCGGTATTTCAAACTTGATATTTCTCTCCACCGCGTTATTCCTATTTTTTTCGGTCACCCTCCGTTCGCAGGAATTAAGGGTCGGATCCGCTAAACGCATACTTACGCCAAATCCCCTAATTGCTGTCTCTGGCGGAGTCGGAAGCCCTAAACCTGCGACCATAAAAAAAGGCGAATTAACGGTTCGGGCCATAGTTCTAGAAAATTCGGGCGAAAAAATCGCGATCGTGAATATTGATAATCTGGGTTGGCCCGCAGCCCTTGGCAATGCATCAAGAAAACTTATCAAGGGCATTCCCGCAGAAAATATCCTTATCGGTGCCACTCATACGCACAGTGCGCCCGATGCCTACGCTTTTCCGGATGAAAACGGAAATCACGGGGCAGATCTTGAATATCTCGAATGGTGTACCGTACAAATAGCGAATGCCGTAAACGAAGCCGTAAAAAACAGCGAGCCTGCACATTTAAAAATAGCGGTGGGAAAAGCGGAAGGAAAAATCGCCTATAATTACTATGCCCCCGATCTATATGACCGCCGCTGTGGCGTGATTCAAGCCCTTGGGACCCAAGGTAAAAACAAGGGCAAACCTATTGTTACCTTGGTGAACTATGCCATTCATCCTGAAGTTATAGGTAGTGATCAAGGGATTTTGAGTCCGGATATGATTGGCCCGCTTTATGATCAAATCGAGGGAAAAACCGGAGGAATGGCCGTGTTCATGAACGGTGCCCAAGGCGGAATGGTCACTGCGGACAACCGATCGGGTGATGGAAAAGAAGCAAGGGACTGGGAAGAATGTAAAAGAATCGGAACCCTATTGGCAGATGAAGCCTTACGTATTATCGCGGACGCCCCGCCCCAAGAAAATCCCGCCATTTTCTGTGCCCATAAAAAGGTTACGTTTCCCATTGCATCGGAAGTGTTACGTTACATCCTAAATAATTCGCCCTTACATATGGGGACTTCCGACACCGAGGTAACTACAACGCTCAATTTGCTGAATATAGGCACGGCACAAATAGTGACCATTCCCGGCGAGGCCCTTCCCAACATCGGGTACTATCTTAAAAGAAAGATGTCCACGGAGCATCCCTTTATTTTTGGACTGACCAACGATGCTTTTGGATACATACTGACCAAGGAAGATTTTAATAGTTTTGAACGCTATGATTATGTGAGCCGCACCAGTCTGGGCGAAATGACGGGTGAAATATTGATTTCCGAATTGCTGGATCTGATAGGGAACAGTCCAAAACCCCAAAAATTATAATTGGTTACTATAATTTGCTTTGTGTAATGAGCCCTGCAGATTTAGAAAATAGAGAACAGACCATAGAAAAAAGACAAAAAATTCTCTTCAACTTATTAAACACCAAATTACAAACCAGATTCCCGTCATTCCTTCGATACACTCAGGATAACAAACGGGAACAAAAAATAAATTCAATTTTATGAAAAGACTGTTTTCAACTTTACTTGTTCTTCCCCTTTTGTTTGTGTCCTCTTGCCGTGAGAGTCCCAAAAAAAATGGGGAAACCACTGCGGCCAAAGAAGTCAAGGTTACCCCAAAAACGGCCCTTGAAAGCTACTTGCATACGAAAGATTTGGCCTATCGTTGGGAGCTTAGGGATTCCTTTAATTTGAGAACGGTAAAAGCCTACGATATTCTGTTGACTTCCCAAAAATGGCGCGAACATACGTGGAAACACCAATTGACACTTTTCGTTCCGGAAGAAATCTCCTTTGACGGGGCGCTGTTGTACATCACGGGAGGCAGTTTGAAGGATGGTATGCCCAACTGGAAGGAAAAGGAAAAAAACGGTAGCGAATCGGAACCTTTTGCACAGATGGCGGAAAAGAACAAGGCTCCAGTCGCCATACTCCGACAAGTGCCCATGCAACCCTTATATGAAGGCGATTTGACGGAAGACCAATTGATTTCTTTTACGTTGCACAATTATAAAGAGGATAAAGACCCCACCTGGCCCTTACTTTTTCCAATGGTAAAAAGTGCCGTAAAAGCGATGGATGCCATTCAGGAATTTTCGAAACAGCATTTAAAAAAAGAGGTATCGGAATTTACAGTAGCCGGAGCCTCTAAACGGGGCTGGACGACTTGGTTGACGGGTGCCAGCGATAAACGCGTAGCCGCCATCGGCCCTATGGTAATCGACGTACTGAACATGCCCGTAAGTCTTGATTACCACCTTACCGCATGGAATGAATATAGCGAACAGATCAACGATTATATAAAACTTGAAATTCCACAAACGGTCAATTCCGAAGACGGGAATGCCTTGACCCAGATGATCGACCCTTATTCGTATCGGGATAAACTGACCATGCCCAAGCTTATCTTTATGGGAACCAACGACGAGTATTGGCCTGTCGATGCGGTTAAAAATTATATTAACGATATTCCAGGGGAGAATTACATTCAATATACCCCGAATGCCGGGCATGACCTTGGCGGCGGCGAACGGGCATTGAAGGCATTGGGCGCCTTTTGGGGGCAAACCTTGACGAAAAAGCCCTATGACGATCTCGTATACGAACTTAATACCGATGCTACTTCCGCCACGCTCGACGTTGCATCGGATAGCGGAAACCTAAGTGCCGCCTACCTTTGGTCCGCCGATTCTGAAGATCGGGATTTTAGGGACGAAAAATGGGATGCGACCCTACTCCAACTTTCCAAAGACGGAGAGGTTATCCAAAAAATTCCTTTTCCGAAAAAGGGATATGAAGCCTTCTACATCGATTTGGAATTTAACGACACCAATGGTGGAAAATACACCAAAAGCACCCGCATGTATGTAGCGGATGATGATGAAATCTTGTGATAAAATAAGATGGCCCGCAAAATTATAAAATCGTTCAATAAGACATTACACGAAATCAATTTTAGTACAATGAATGCTTATTTTCATTATCTTTTGTGCTAAGTCATTTAGGTTTTTAAAAGGATAATAAAACAAAAAAAACTATGAAAAAATTAACTTTAAACACCTTGGCATTCGGATTTTGCTTCCTATTCTATTCAGCAAGTTTCGCCCAAGGGAAGACGGAAGTCCCAATCCTTGCCAAATCCTTGCAACCGATGTCCCAAACCAATGAAACGATCGATACATGGGCCGAAAAACTGGGCTGGCCCGCCGGAAAAAAAGTGATCATGCTGCACGCCGATGATGTCGGAATGTGTCCGGAAGCGAATACAGCGGCAGAAAAACAATTGGTCGATGGCGTCATCCAATCAGCGGCCGTGATGATACCCTGTCCCAATGCCGAGGAATTTATCGCTTGGGCCAAAAACCATCCTAAAATGGACATTGGCCTACACCTGACCCTGACCAGTGAATGGAAAACGCACCGTTGGGGACCTGTAACTGACCATATAGAAGTGCCCGGACTGTTGGACGCTGACAAAAAATTATGGCATAATGTACCCCAAGTAGTACAACACGCATCCGCAGAAGAGGTGGAGAAAGAAATCCGGGCACAGATAGAACAGTCCATCGCCTGGGGGCATCGTCCCGATCATATTGACACGCACATGGGCACTTTGTTCGCAGACCCTAGCTATGTTGAGGTCTATATCAAAGTCGCGCAAGAATACGATATTCCCGCCAATATCATCGACCTGTCCAAGCCTGAAGTCTTGGAAGGGTTCAGAAACCAAGGCTACCCCTTGACCGACGCCGTCGTGAAAATGATCGAAGGCTATACCCTGCCACAATTGGATAATTTTACCAGTGCGCCCAAAGCCGAAACCTATGAGGAGAAAATTGCCAACTTTAAGGAATTGATCAAAGGTTTGAAGCCCGGACTTACCGAAATCATTTTTCATCCCTCGGTATTGACCGACAACTTAAAGAGCATTACCGGTTCTTGGCAGCAGCGCGTTTGGGAGGCACAAATGTTCTCCGACCCCGACCTGATCCAGTTTTTTAAGGAAGAGGGCATCCTATTTACCAATTGGCGGGAAATTATGGAACGGTTCGAGAGGATGAATGCCGCCAAAACAAAAAACAAGGCTTTGCCAGAAGTTATACCCATTGACCATCCGGCCATAATGACCCAAGAATTTATATATGAAATTGAAAATGCACCGACCCCGGAGTGCCATGCGTCCACAGTGGAGGTCAGCAATGGTACCGTTGTCGCCTCATGGTTCGGCGGCACCAAGGAAAAGAACAAAGATGTCGGCATTTGGGTATCGCGCAATACGGATGGAACATGGTCTTCCCCGATCGAAGTCGCCAACGGAGTTCAAAAGGATGGCACACGCCACCCAAGTTGGAACCCCGTACTTTTTAAGCCCAAAGGCCAACCCTTATACCTTTACTATAAAGTCGGCCCGAGTCCACAAGAATGGTGGGGGCTTTACATGACCTCCCAGGATGATGGGAAAACTTGGTCGGAACCTGTGATGCTTCCCGACGGTATTTTAGGGCCTATAAAAAATCAGCCCATTCAGTTGGAGAACGGTACCATAATTTCGCCTTCGAGCAACGAGACTACCTCTGGCGAATGGACTATCCACATAGAGCAAAGCACCGACAATGCCAAAACCTGGACAAAATCCGAACCCCTGAACGACCCTGACAAGTTTGGGGCCATTCAGCCTGTGGTCTTAAACCATGGAAATGGTAAATTGCAATTACTCAGCCGAACAAAAAACGATGTGGTCTCACAAAACTGGTCGGAGGACAGCGGCAAAACTTGGGGTAAAATGACGACGACCCCGCTTCCAAATCCAAATTCTGGTATCGACGGCGTGACCTTAAAAGATGGTCGGCATCTCTTGATTTACAACCCTACGAGCAAAAATTGGGGAGATCGGGTGCCATTGAGCCTAGGAATTTCCGAAGACGGGAAGAACTGGAAGCGCGTAATTGACTTGGAACCATTACGGAAATCAACCGATAAGGAAGGCGAAGAATATTCATATCCCACCGTAATTCAGGCCGAGGACGGCAAAGTACACTTGGTCTATACCTGGAATCGGAAAACAGTGAAATATGTCGTTTTGGATCCTTCGAAAATCCAATAAATGCGAACGAAAAGATGGCAACGAAACGTATTACGCAGCCTTGGCGTTTTAGTCCTTGTTCTGGCCTTACTTTTTTACTTTGCTACTAATACCATTGCAACCGACCCTTATTTTGAGTCCGGATATTACAAGAATACGGTGACTAATATGGATGCCGCCTTCCAAACAAAAACGGAAGCCCAAGGAGGACTTTTAGCAGGCTTTGCCCGTATGAATATTACCCCAACCTATGTAGAAGATTCACCAGAAGCCTTGAAAGGCGAATTCAATGCGATCAAAATGGCCGGCTATGGCGATGGCCAAATAGCTGTGGGCGTTCATGATTCTTTATTTGCCAAGGCGATTGCCGTGGAGGTAGATGGCAAAGAGTTGGTATTCTTAAGTGCCGATATGGTCGTCATTCCAGAGTTAGTTGTTTTAAAGGTCGAATTAAATCTAAAGGGCGAAATCTCAAGACAGCAAATTTTATTCGGTGCCACACATACCCATGCGAGCATCGGTAATTGTATTCCTGGCTTCGTAGGTGAAAGCTTTATGGGCGACTTTCAACCCGAAGTAGTCGAATGGCTCGGGGAGAAATTTACGCAGCTTATTCTCAATGCCCGTAAAGACAAAAAACCTGCCCGATTTTCGTCCGGTCATATCAGGGTTCCAAATCTGATACGCAATCGTATTATCGGGGAAACAGGAAGACTGAACGATAAATTGAATGTAGCGACTTTTGAACAGCAAGGGGGTAAAAAAGCCGCCATTGGAATCTTTGGTGCCCATGCCACCACTATTGGTCCTTGGAACGATACATTCAGTGGCGACTATCCCGGTTATTTTCAAAGGAGACTAGAGGCCAAAGGAATAGATTTGGCCATGTTCTTTGCAGGAACGGTAGGCAGCCATTCCAACAAAGGCAAGGGCGAAAAATTTCAAAAGTCCAAATATATCGGGGAGACCTTGGCCGATTCGGCCTCAGTGATTATCAACAAAATGAAGGCAGATTCGGTCATAACAATGACCGCAATAACCACTGAAATCGAAATTCCAGCGCTGCAGGCTTTCTATGTTTCCGACCGGTTGCGGCTTTCGCCTTGGGCCGGAGGCAACCTAATGGCCGAAATGGAATCCATTTATTTACAAGGGGTTAAGCTGAACGAATTGGTGTGGATTACGATGCCCTATGAGTTAAGTGGCGAATACGGTATAGATTTGAAAAATGCCTTGGAGGTAGCAGGCTATAACTCCGCCCTGACCAGTTTCAACGGGCAGTATCTAGGTTATATTGTACCTCAAAAGTATTATTATTACCACACCTATGAAGCCCGATTGATGGGTTGGTACGGCCCAAGTATGGGAGATTATCTGATGGAACTGAACTTCAGACTGGCCAATGAACTTACGGATTCTAGATTATAAACCATACTAAAATTGGAACACCTCTTTTCAAGAATCTGCATCAAAGCGTCTTAGGTCACTTGGTTGACGAAATGCCGCCTATAGCGAACTGGGTCATTAAGGTTTCGACCTCATTGTAGGTAGAACTGGTCTCAATAGCTAATATATGAGTGCTGTGAAGTCCATCCGATTATAAATTCACAACTTTTCCCGTTCTTGCAGATTCGTAGGCCGCATCTACAATATTCAAAACAATCTGACCTTCTGACAAACCTGGATTCGGTTTTGTATTGTTTTTGATGGATGTGATAAAATGTTCCATTTGCCGGTCGTAGATGACCTGATCGCAATGCTCTTTCCGTTCGGGCAAATCGGGAATAACTTTTTCGAAGGACTCCTCCCCTGTGGTCATTTTCAAAAAGGTCGGGAACAGACTGGCATATCCCTTAGTACCGAATATACCGGCACCCGCTTCTGGTCCGTCCATATGGGGCTGCCACCAGCCGCTTTCGATGATGCTTTCAGTACCATTGTCCCATGTGATGATTAGAATTCCAGTATCGTCAACGTCGTAGTCTCCAAAGTGTGTTGCGATTCGTGCGTAAACTTTTAAGGGCTTGGGGTCGCCCAACAGATATCGTATGGTATCGATGGCGTGTACGCCCATATCGGCCAAGGCACCCCCACCAGCCAGTTCTTTTCTGGTAAACCATCCTGTTGGCCCCCAGTTCTCATGGATACCATACCCTTTGGTCTTAAAAATCTTTCCAAGTTTCCCCGAGGCGATAGTTTCCTTCACATAATTCACATCCGTATCGAAGCGCCACATGTGCCCGATCATGACCGATCGATCCTGTTGCTTGGCCACTATTTCGATTTGCCGGCCTTCCGCAGCATTAATGGCCATGGGCTTTTCGATAAAAACGTGCTTCCCATTTTTTAGGAACTCAACGGCGTAGGGGGCATGAAATTGATTTGGGGTGCAGACGATGACCGCAGCAATGGCATTATTCTCAAGTACTTTTGATATATCTGTAAAGGTGTTTTCGATATCGTATTCCAACGCAAATTTTTGAGCACTTTCTTGTTTTGTGGCCACAATGGCAACGATTTGAACGTTCGATATCGCTTTTAGGCCACGGGCGTGGTAGTGGGCGATGAAGCCGGTGCCGATTAATGCTACTTTAATAGTATCCATAGGTATGATCATGGGTTATTTGTATGAACATAAAAGTGTCACAGCCTTACCGAAGATCCAACTAAATATGGTAGAATTCGATATTTTCAATTTCCTAGCTCATTTTAAGAGGGAATCGATCAGCATTTTAACGCTATCATTTTTGGAAGAACTTGATCTTTTCAATCGCTCTTTCAAATCCTTTACTGATTTTATGGAGTTGGCAGTATTCATGGCACTTGCCCTTTGAACCATATAGGGCAATAGCTTTGATATTTTAGCGTCTTCAGCCATTTTCAGGGCACGGTCGACATCCAAGACGGATAAAGGCTCGGAAGCATACCATAGCATCAAGGGCAGGTTATGGTCGTCGCTGTCTTCCGGTCTTTGAACGAGTGCCTCTAGTACTTCCCAGCGGAATTCCGGTTCCAATCGCAGCATAGCGGAGGTCAGATAAAGCCGCACCAAGGCGGAAGCATCATTTTTTGCCAGGTGTACAAATTGTTCCATTGTTGCAGGCGAAGCGTTTTTGCCTTCCGTCAATAGCTGAACGGCCCAGCTTCTGATGTATTCGTCCGAATGTTTCAATAAAGTCCTTAACGCGACTTCCGAAAGTCCGTTCGTCACATGGAGCGTCCACAAAGCCCTCAGTTTTCGGGACACATCGGGATGGTCGGCCAGGATTTTTTTCAGGCCCTCGTGAACTTCGGGGCTACCGCCCCGCTCTTGCAAAATAGTCCGGGCCTGTCGCACGTACCATTCATTTTCATGTAATTGATAGTTGACCAGCTCCATATCTGAAGCTTTGTATAGATTTACCTGGAACCATGTATCATTTTTATGGGTAATTTTAAAGATCCGCCCCAAGGTCTTGTCATGCACATCCGGGTTTGGACTATGGCACTGGTTCTGATCGTACCAATCTATGGCGAACACGGATCCGCTCGGATCATACCTGAAATTAAGCCATTGCGACCAAGAGTCGTTCATGTCCAAAAAGTCCTTTTTATGCGAAGCTGCGTACCCGGATCCCGAACGGGTCAATGTATCGTTGTTGAGTTTTGACCCGTTTATATTGTTCATAAAGATGGTATTGTGGTATTCTTTTGGCCAAGAATCCCCACCCAGATAGATCATGGCACCGGCATGGGCATGACCGCCTCCGGCCTCGGCCGATCTGAAATTACCGGCATGCGGACCGCGATCCCCCAACCAATGCACGTGATCGCCAATGGTTTTGATGTCATCATAGGTATACGGATTAAAATGTTCACCTCCTTGACGCTGATATCTGGCACCTTGAACGATATGGAACATATGCGGGATCACGCAGACAGTAATGAACGGATGCCCATAATCGTTGAAATCCAATCCCCAGGGGTTACTGGTGCCCTCGGAAAAGACTTCGAACTCGTGTCGTGTAGGGTGGTATCGCCAAACCGCGGTATTCAATTTTGTTCGTTGGTCGTCGGTAGCCCCGGGCACGCCGACGTTCGAATGCGTAAACACCCCGTGTACGCCGTACAGCCAACCATCGGGACCCCATCTGAGATTGTTCAACACCTCGTGCGTATCATCGAGGCCCCAGCCATCGAGCAGTATTTCCGGTGGCCCTGCGGGCTTGTCGGTTTCTTTATCTAAGGGGATAAACAAAAGATAGGGTGCCGCCCCAACCCAAACACCGCCCATGCCCACTTCGATACCGCTAGCCATGTTGAGTCCTTCGATGAAGACCTTTCTTTTGTCCAAGATACCATCGCCATTGGTGTCCTCGAAAATTAAAATGCGGTCCCGGCCCTTGCCCTTTTCCGCGGGAACGGGATAGGTATGGCCCTCTACGACCCACAACCTTCCCCGGGCATCGATGGTAAAGCTGATGGGGCGAACAATATCAGGTTCCGCGGCCGCGAGCGTAATCTTAAAACCATCGGGAAGGGTCATGGCCTCTGCCGCCTCCTTTCCGGATAGACCGGAATTTAAGACCGGGTCCAACGGAGGGAGAATACTGATATCCTTTTGGAAGAGTTCATTCGGGAAGCTGGGCCGACTAGGATAAAAAAGAAAATCGTCAAAGTTGATAT